>ENA-OYWV01000353-OYWV01000353.1-human-gut-metagenome-genome-assembly--contig:-NODE-353-length-19074-cov-4.924917_pt1 | contig 19074 bp, 12 predicted proteins | sample MGYA00244812_ERZ653400 | MGnify/ENA primary metagenome ERZ653400 (study PRJEB26926, sample SAMN06165097) | human gut metagenome | biome: ENVO:00009003; feature: ENVO:2100002; material: ENVO:00002003... | reverse complement strand
ATGCAAGGATATTTACTGAGAAGAGGTGGTAATTATTTTGAATATCATGTATAATAGAAATCTACTGGTTACAGAATGGATAGATTTATCTGGTATGGTTATAATAAATGCCAGATTACAGATTCCGTTCAGGATTAATAGGAAGCTTTGTAGGTTTTCTTTATTAACTGGTCTTGCGGGAAGAAGGTGTTTTGAGGGGGGCTTACAGTATAGTTAGGAGTTATACATTATGAAGAAATCGGATACAGAACAGGAACAGCCTGGTCTGGAAGAGAATAAAGTTCCCGACAGCCAGTCCAAGCGGGAGCTTGACAGAGAATTACAGGAACTGGCAGAGAAGGAACACCAGGAAGAGATATATTACGAAGAACGACGGCGCGAGAGACATGAGCGCAATCTGAAGAGAAAGAAGAGGCAGATACGGAATCGTAATCTGGCTCTTATTATTACTGCTCTGGCAGTGTTGGGCGGTGTGGGATACTTTTATAGAGAGCAGACAGGGTTAAAAGACGGCATGGAAACGCTGGTAGCCAAGGTAAGGGATTTGGTTCCTGATAAGAATTCCGGTAAAGAGAGCAAGGCAGCAGAAGAACTGGCAAAGGTTGACCAAAGCACCGAAAGCATCGAAAACCCCGATATTAATACAGAGGAAGCTGCTGACAGCTCAGACAGTACAGATATACAACCGGAATCTGGTGAAGGCACGGCAGATGACAGTGATGAGACAACTGGAAATACAGGTGACAATTCAGAGGATACTGCACAGGATGAATCCGGGAATATGTCCGATGAAGAGAAAACAGAAGATAATTCTTCAGATTCTGCAAATCAGCCAGAGCAGGATGCAGCCCAGGCAGTAGCCATAGATTTAAATGGGGTTATGCCACAGGCAGCAGCTGCCGGCACAGGTATCATCAGGAGGCAGATCCGTCACGAGAAGAAGGTACTGACCACAGCCAAGGAGAAAGCTGCCCAGTATGATTATGACGGTGCAATCAGCCTTTTGCAGAAGGACAATGCATATGTGAGAAATGTCCATTTTCAGAATGCTGCAGAGAAATTCCAGAAGAAAAAGGATAAATGTGTAGCCTGGTCTCCGGAACAGGTAACTCACATTTTTTACCATTCCCTGATCGTGGATACTTCCAAGGCGTTTGATGGAGATTACAAGACAGATGGTTATAATCAGGTTATGACCACTATGGATGAGTTTAATAAGATAACCCAGATCATGTATGACGAGGGATATGTAATGGTAAACCTTTATGATCTGGCAGACGTTGATGAAAATGGGAAAATGCAGGCAAAGCAGGTTTATCTTCCTAAGGGAAAAACACCGTTTGTCCTTTCGCAGGACGATGTATGTTATTACCATTCCCAGGATGGAGATGGAATTGCCACTAAGCTTGTTATAGACGAAGAGGGGAAGGTTCGTAACGAATATGTACAGGATGATGGAAGCACAGTTGTAGGTGACTATGATGTTGTACCGCTGATCGACCGGTTTGTGGAGGAACATCCTGATTTTGCCTATCATGGACATAAGGGAATTGTAGCGCTTACAGGCTACAATGGAATCCTGGGTTACCGCACAGATATCAGCTATCAGACAAGACCAGATGATCTGAATGATGATAAAAAGGCGTGGCTTGACGCGCATCCTGATTTTGATCTGGATATAGAGCGGGCAGAAGCGAAAAAGGTTGCAGATGCTATGAAGGCGGAGGGCTGGACTTTTGCCAGCCATACATGGGGACATAAAAACATGTCCACAGTTTCCATGGAACGCCTTGAAACAGATACACAGAATTTCAAAGAGAACATTGACCCTCTTATTGGCGGAACAGATATTATTATCTTTGCTTTCGGAGCAGATATTAATAACGGCGGAGAGTATACTGGCAATGAGAAATTTGAATATCTGAAATCCCAGGGATATGATTATTATTGCAACGTGGATTCTAATCAATATTTTGTACAGATGACAGATGAATATTTCCGGATGGGAAGAAGAAACGTGGATGGATACCGAATGTATTACAATCCGGACATGCTGGCAGATCTGTTTGACGTAAGCCAGGTATTTGACCCATCCAGACCCACTCCTGTACCGCCTATGAATGGGGGCTGATAAGACCAGCTGCAAAGAGGGCATGGATTCGCATGATTTTGCGCTGAGATTCTCGGGTTTTATGTGAACTTTGTTCACATAAAACACCTCGCGGAACGTTACCAGTGAACAGTAACGCGGCGGAGATAAAATAAAAATGATTGCCTCAGTGGGCTTCCTTTTTAATAGAAAATGTGATAATTTTATAAAAGAGTAACTGAAGGGAGTATGAAATGAAAAGAAAACTATATTTGACAGCGTTAGTAATGTGTATGGCACTTGCTGTAAATGGCTGCGGAAGTGATAAAGAAACTACCAGTACAGAGAGTGAGAGCACTGCAACAGAGCAGCAGGCAGAGGATTCGGCAGAGGAAGAAGAGGTACAGGAACCTTATACAGATTCTACCGGTGCGACACGCCTGGTTTCAGTGGATAATGTGGAGAAATATGTTACAATTGCAGACTATAAGGGGATAACTCTTGATAATTCTGTACCAGAAGTGACAGATGAGGATATTGAGAATCGTATCGCAGAGAATTTGAAAGACAATTCAGTGGAAGTGACAGATGAGAACGCTGTCATCCAGAATGGTGATACCGCTACTATTAATTTCGTAGGTACAAAAGACGGGGAAGCTTTTGAAGGTGGAACTGGTAATAATTATGACCTTGTGATCGGAAGCGGCACAATGATTCCCGGATTTGAAGAAGGAATCGTGGGAATGAAGAAGGGTGAGACTAAAGACGTATCGGTAACCTTCCCGGAGAGCTACCGCAACAGTGAACTGGCTGGACAGGATGCAGTATTCCAGATTACCGTGCAGAGCTTTAAGAGACCACCGGAACTGACCGATGACTGGGTTGCGGCGAATACCGATTACAAGACAATTGATGAATATAAGGCTTCTGTTCGCGCACAGCTGGAGCAGGAAGCACAGGATCAGGCCGACAGCAGTCTGCGCAGCACTGCATGGAATACTGTTTACACCAATTCTGAGGTTGTGGAATATCCAGAGAAAGACGTAGAAGAGGCAGTGAAGATATTTAAGAAACAGGCAGAAGCATACGCGAAGCAGGGAAATATGGAGCTTGAAGACTTCGTAGAGTCTCAGGGCGTTTCCATGGATGATTTCGAAGCCCAGTGCCAGCAGTATGCCCAGGCCAAGGTAAAACAGAATCTGCTTATTCAGGGAATCATGGACGCAGAGGGAATGACTCTGGAGGATGAGGAAAGCCTTGCAATCCAGAATCAGCTGGTAGAGCAGTATGCTTCTGGCGATCTTGCAGTTCTTATCGATACTTACGGCCAAGTTGCAGTGGATGAGAGCATCGGACTTATGAGAGTTCAGGATTTCATTATTGCAAATGCAAATTATGATCAGACAGCAGCGGATACATCTGCTGAAGGTGAGGCCGCACAGGCTGCTGAGGGAACAGAAGCAGCAGATCATGCAGATGGCAGTACGACTGACGGACAGAGCACTGATGGCGGGGATACAGCAGAAGAGCAGGAAGCTGGTGCAACCGCAGATACAGGCACAGCAGCGGATGCTTCAACAGATACACAGGATGACAGTACGGAGAATTGACGGTTGCCGCTTATAACAGAAACAGCAGCCAATGAATCTCAGGAGGGAATGGAGTTATGATTATTAAAAATGGAGAAGTTTTTCAGGAGGATGGAAGCTTCAGATTACAGGATCTGTATGTGGAGAATCATAGAATCGTGGCTTCAGAGGATGAGGTTACGGACAAGACGATTGTAGACGCGGCTGGGCTCAGGGTAATCCCGGGCCTGGTGGATATTCACAGTCACGGTGCATTTGGACATGATTTTTCTGATGCTGACCCGGAGGGACTTAAGATTATTCTGAAATACGAAAAGAGTCACGGAATTACTTCCTATTGTCCTACTTCCATGACATTGCCGGCAGAAGAACTGAAGGAAATTTTTGCTACTATTAAGACTGTGGGAGAAATGAAAGACGGAGCTGCTGTCCGGGGAATCAATATGGAAGGCCCATTTCTGGATGCGAAGAAAAAAGGCGCCCATGTGGAGGGCTATATCCGCAAACCAGATGCCGGATTTTTCCGTGAACTGAATGAATATTCCGGAAATATGGTGAAGCTGGTAACTCTGGCACCGAATGTGGATGGTGCTATGGAGTTTATCGATGAGGTACATAATGAGGTATGTATTTCACTTGGACATACGGCCGCTGATTATGATACAGCAGCGGAGGCCATGAGAAGAGGTGCACACCATGTGACACATCTTTATAATGCCATGCAGCCACTGGCGCATAGAGAACCAGGACTGATCGGAGCTGCCTGTGATGATGAGCAGTGCATGGCAGAGATGATCTGTGATGGGATTCACATTCATCCCGCTGTGATCCGCGCTACATTTAAGATGTTTGGACCAGAGAGGATTGTACTGATCAGTGACTCTATGATGGCTACTGGAATGGAGAATGGAACCTACCAGCTGGGTGGACAGGAAGTAACGATGAAGGACTGTAAGGCAACTTTGAAGGACGGTACGATTGCCGGTTCTGCTACGAACCTGTATGATTGTATGCGCAAGGCTGTTTCTTTTGGAGTTCCCCTTGAAGAAGCGATTTTTGCAGCAACACGAAATCCGGCAAAGAGTATTGGTATTTATGATGAAGTTGGTTCCCTTTCTGTTGGAAAGGAAGCGGATATTCTTCTTGTAACAGATGATCTGGAGCTGAGAGAAGTGCTATGACAGAACTTTTTTTGCGGAAAAATTTTTCCACTATGTAACGAGAGATAAAGAGGGAGTATGAATGGATAGAAGGGTTTTGCGCGAAAGAATGCGCAGGAAACAGCGCCAGATAAGACGAAGGAAGATTATTAAGCTGGTCACCTATGTTGTGGCAATGGTGCTGGCTGTGATTTTTGTAATAAGAGGAGTGATTTTTCCAATCGTAAGTCGTGTGGGAGGAAAGAGTACTGGGAAATCACAGAGCGTGCAGGCGGATGCAGGTGACGGAGCTGCTTCGAATGCAGACTCCAATTCCACAGATGCCCTGAGACAGCCTCTGAAAGGACAGAGTGATGTGACCAAGGTTTCTTCACTGACTCCAGGCTGGCATGAGGATTCCAGCGGACGCTGGTATCAGAATGCAGATGGTACATATTATACCAATGGATTTGCAGAGATTGACGGAGTGAAATATGCATTTGATTCCAATGGATACATGCAGACCGGCTGGGTGACCAAGGGGGTAAACGATTACTATTTTAATGAGGATGGTTCTTACAATGCTGAGAAGAAACGTCCTTTGATCGCACTTACCTTTGATGATGGTCCGGGACAGTATACAGACAAGCTTCTGGACTGTCTGGAGGAGAACAATGCACATGCTACCTTCTTTATGCTGGGACAGCTGGTTGGACAGTATCCGGACGAAGTGAAGAGAATGGTGGAACTTGGCTGTGAGATCGGAAATCATTCCTGGGATCATCAGGATATGCTGAATCTGAGTATTGAGGATGTTGTAAAGGAATTCGGCGATACCGATCAGGCATTGATCGATGCCTGTGGACAGGATTCCACGGTGATTCGTCCGCCTTATGGAGACTGCAATGACGAAATTATTTCGGCAGTTGGCAAACCTTTCATTTTGTGGTCTATTGACAGTCTGGACTGGAAATATCTGGATGCAGATCTGGATTACAATGGCATTATGAATGACAGCAATCTGGGAGACGGAGCAGTTATTCTGATGCATGATATTCATGGCCCTTCTGTTGATGCGGCGTTGAGACTGATTCCGGATCTTGTTGCCCAGGGATATAAACTGGTAACGGTAAGTGAGATGGCAGCGGCGAAGAATGTTACCCTTCAGCCGGCAAAATATGCAGAGTTCTGGCAGAGCGCCCTTGATGCAGGTTATGTGCCTGGATATAATGGAAATGGCTCTTCTGAGGACTCTTCCACAGATGGAACTTCTGATGGCAGTTCAGATGACAGCAGTAATGGAGATGAGAGCGACTTCAGTGATGGTTCCGGTGATGGAAGCGACGGCAGTGAAAGTGACGGATACACAGACGGTAGTGAGGATAGCGAAGGGGATTTTAGCAGCGACTCAGGCGAATAACGGAGAAAATAAGAGGCTCTAGAGCCTGTCTGGCATATGTGTTAAGCTTCGTGACTTCCGGAAATCGCAGATGCTGTATAGTGTGAATGATAGTATACGCTTGTACTTATGAGAAAAATGTCAAAGTACAGGCGTATTTTTTTACAGTAAAAATGAATTTTGATGTAGATTTTTTATGAATAATAGACAAGTTTTTGGTGGCATGGAGGAAAAGAGTATGCTATAATGTGCATAAGAATTTGAAAGTTTAGGGAGGTAACTTTCTGATGGGAGAGAAATTACAGTTTACAGAGCTTGACCAGTATCTGTTTGGTCAGGGAACCCATTATGATGTTTACAGAAAGCTTGGCGCACATCCTGTGAAACAAGGGAAAAAAGAAGGTGTTTATTTTGCAGTATGGGCACCTAATGCGCAAGCTGTTTCTGTAATTGGAGAGTTTAATGACTGGAATGAACAGGCTGCTCCAATGAAAAAGGCAGGTCCGATCGGTGTATTTGAGACATTTGTCCCTGGAGCGAAGATTGGACAGCTGTATAAGTTTTTTATTGTAGGAATGAACGGGGAGCATATTTATAAAGCTGACCCTTATGCAAATGAGGCAGAATTAAGACCGGGAACGGCATCCAGAATCACGGATATCGGGGATTACAAATGGAAAGATACCACCTGGATGAAGAATCGTCAGAAATTTGACGAGACTAAGGATGCCATGGCGATCTATGAGGTACATCCTGGCTCATGGATGAAGCATCCGGCTACAGAGGAGAATGAGAAAGGCTTTTTCAATTACAGGGAACTGGCGGTGAAGCTTGCCCAGTATGTGAAGGATATGGGCTATACACATGTGGAGCTGATGGGGATTGCAGAGCATCCCTTTGACGGTTCCTGGGGATATCAGGTCACCGGTTATTATGCGCCTACTTCCCGCTATGGAACACCCCAGGATTTCAAATATCTGGTAGATTATCTTCACAGACAGAAAATCGGGGTTATTCTGGACTGGGTGCCAGCACATTTTCCCAAGGATGCCCATGGACTGGCGAATTTCGACGGAACTGCAGTTTATGAGCATGCAGATCCCAGACAGGGAGAGCATCCGGACTGGGGAACCAAAATCTACAATTATGGCAGACCGGAGGTAAAGAACTTCCTGATCGCAAATGCTCTGTTCTGGATCGAGGAGTGTCATGTGGACGGTCTTCGTGTGGATGCCGTTGCATCCATGCTGTATCTGGATTATGGAAAGAATGATGGTCAGTGGGTAGCCAATAAATATGGCGGAAATCAGAATCTGGAAGCAATTGAGTTTTTTAAGCATCTGAATACAGTGGTTCTTGGAAGAAACCATGGTACTGTGATGATTGCAGAGGAGTCTACCGCATGGCCGAAGGTTACAGGTAAGGCAGAGGATGACGGCCTTGGATTTTCCCTGAAATGGAACATGGGCTGGATGAATGACTTCCTGGAATATATGAAGCTGGACCCCTATTTCCGTAAGTTTAACCATAATAAGATGACTTTCTCCATGACATATGCTTACAGTGAGAAATATGTGTTAGTAATCTCCCATGATGAGGTGGTTCATCTGAAGAAGTCTATGCTGGAGAAAATGCCAGGTGAGCTAGATGATAAGTTTAAGAATCTGAAGGCTGCTTATACATTTATGTTCTGCCATCCGGGCAAGAAGCTTTTATTTATGGGGCAGGAATTCGGTCAACTTCGAGAGTGGAGCGAGGAGAGAGAACTTGACTGGTTCCTTCTTGGGGAAGAGAAGCATCGGAATCTGAAGGATTTTGTGCAGACATTGCTGAAGATGTATCGCAAATATCCTGCACTCTACGGAACGGATACGGATCCGTCTGGTTTTGAGTGGATCAATGCGGATGACGGGGACAGAAGTATTTACAGTTTCGTAAGGAAATCCCCTACAAAAAGAAATAACCTTCTGGTAGTATGCAATTTCACTCCTGTAGAACGTACGGATTACCGTGTTGGTGTGCCGAAGAAGAAACAATACACACTGGTTCTGGATGAAAACGGACAGACTACGAAAAAGGTATTTAAGGCAGAAAAGCAGGATTGTGACAATCGTCCGTTCTCCTTTGCTTATCCGCTGCCAGCTTACGGAGTTGCTGTGTTCCAGTATTAAAAGCTTCCAAATTCCGCAAGGAACAATTCTCACAGACAATTTTCAGATTGCCGTGATAATTTAGTATTAAAAATACCCAAAGAATGGGGCAAATTCGGGTTTTGTTTGTGACTGTTGGGGATTTTTTTCCAGAAGGCGAAAAACCTGTTGCTATTTGGAAAAAGTTGAGATATAATGAGCCCGAACAAAAAGAAATGGAAAAAGTTGTACATGTTGAAAGGAGAATATTGACATGAAGGTATCTAATATTAAAGACATTCAGAAATTTTTTGATGTAGTAGACAGCTGCGCTGGTAAAGTAGAGCTTGTAACTGGCGAAGGTGACAGACTGAACCTGAAATCTAAATTATCACAGTATGTATCTCTTGCAAACATCTTCTCTAACGGTGAGATTCCGGAGCTTGAGATCGTTGCATATGAGAAAGAAGACATTGATAAGCTTATGCACTTCATGATCAACGGTTGATTTGCATAAAACTGTGAAATTGGGATAAATATATTAGGGGATGTGACTTGGTCATGTCCCCTTTTTCTGGCATAATAGAAAGGGGAATACAAAATGGTAAAGATTGACATTATCTCCGGTTTCCTTGGAGCTGGTAAGACAACTCTTATTAAGAAACTGCTGAAAGAAGCATTTGAAGGTGAGCAGGTAGTTTTGATCGAGAATGAGTTCGGTGAGATTGGTATTGACGGGGGATTCCTGAAAGATGCCGGAATCGAGATCCGTGAGATGAACTCCGGATGTATCTGCTGTTCTCTGGTTGGAGATTTTGGTGCTTCCCTGAAGGAAGTTGTAGAGAAGTATCATCCGGACCGTATCCTGATCGAGCCATCAGGTGTTGGTAAGCTTTCCGACGTTATCAAGGCTGTACAGGGTGTGGAAGAGGATGTTGATATTCAGCTGAACAGCTACACTACAGTTGTTGATGCCAAGAAATGCAAAATGTATATGAGAAACTTCGGCGAGTTCTTTGACAATCAGGTTCAGTATGCAGGCGCGATTATCATGAGCCGTACCGATATTGTAGACGAGAAGAAAGCAATGGAGTCTATGGAGCTTCTTCGTTCTATCAATGAGAAGGCAGCTATTATTACCACTCCGATTGAGAAGCTGGATGGAAAGAAAATCCTGGAGGTTATGGAGCATCCGGTATCTCTGGCGGATGAGCTGCTGAAAGAGGAGCATGAACATCATCACCATCACGACCATGATGACGAGTGTGGCTGCGGACATGACCACGATCACGAGCATCATCATCACGACCATGATGACGAGTGCGGCTGCGGACATCATCATGATCATCACCATCATCACGCAGACGAAGTATTTACCAGCTGGGGACGTGAGACTATTAAGAAGTTTACAAGAGAAGGGCTTGAGAAAATGCTGGAGAGCCTTTCCGCTTCTGAAGAGTATGGCGTGATCCTTCGTGCTAAGGGAATGCTTCCGGCAGAGGACGGAACCTGGATCTACTTCGACATGGTTCCGGAAGAAACTGAGATCCGTGAAGGTTCACCGGAGTACACCGGACGTCTTTGCGTAATTGGTTCCAAGTTAAATGAAGAGAAACTGGCCAAGCTGTTCGGCGTAGCTTAATGATTGACATATAAACGGGATAAAAGGCTTTTTGTAAGCTTATTTGTTGCTGTTTATAAGCGGTATTACGTGAATGCACTGCTTTTAAGAAAAATACAGGGAGGTTTCTGTAAATGGATGAAATTACAGTACCGATTTATCTCATAACCGGCTTTCTGGAAAGCGGCAAGACCTCTTTCCTTAGCTTTACCCTCCAGCAGGATTACTTCCGTACAGAGGGAAAGACACTTCTCATTCTCTGCGAAGAGGGAGAGGAAGAGTACGATGAAGAGGCTCTTGCAAAAGATAATGTTGTAGTCGAGGTTATTGAGAAAGAAGAAGATTTTACACCAGAGCGCCTTCAGGCACTGGATATTATCCACCAGCCGGAGCGTGTGGTTATGGAATATAATGGAATGTGGCTGGTAAGCAAATTTGAGGAGATGAAACTCCCGGCAGGCTGGGGAATTGAACAGCACATTACCTGTGTAGATGCAAGCACATTCCAGGTATATATGCAGAATATGAAATCCATTTTTATGGATATGGTTCGTAATGCGGATATGGTTGTGTTTAACCGCAGCAAGAAAGAATATCCTCTTGCAAACTTCCGCAGAAGCATTAAGGTTGTAAACCCAAGTGCAGAGGTTATTTTTGAGGACGAAGAAGGCGAGATGACGGATATTTTCGCAGATCAGATGCCATTTGACCTGGATGCAGAGATTGTAGATATTCCGCCTGAAGATTACGGAATCTGGTTTGTAGATGCTATGGATCATCCGGATCGCTATGTGGGAAAAACTCTTCGCTTTAAGGCTCGTGCAAGACGTCCGAGAGGTATGGGCAGCAAGTTCTTCATTCCGGGACGTACTGCCATGACCTGCTGTGCAGATGATACTTCATTCCTGGGATATATCTGTAAGAGTGCATATGCACCGAAGCTGAAGCCCGGCGAGTGGGTTGAGGTGACTGCCAAGGTTGCCTTTGAAAACCGTTCTGAGTACCAGGGCGAGGGAATTGTTCTTTATGCAGAGAATGTGACCCCGTGCGAACCTCTGGCTGATGAGATGGTTTATTTCAACTAATTTGATAATAAATGAAAGTCATCTGCTTTATGCTATTGGTTAAGCAGGCTGCGGCTCTAGAGCTTTGGAATTGCTGTGGAGGACTTTCGTAGTAGAATAAGGAAAATAAGATTATGTATTTAGTTGTTGGACTGGGAAACCCCGGGAAGCAGTATGAGGCGACCCGCCACAATATGGGTTTTGATACGATCGACGTGCTTGTGGAGCGTCATAAGATTCCGCAGGGCGGCGTAAAATTTAATGCTATGTACGGTTCCGGATTCATCGGAGGAGAGAAGGTAATCTTTATGAAACCTTTGTCCTTTATGAATTTAAGCGGTGGTCCGGTACAGGAGATGGCTGCTTATTTCAAAATCGATCCGGAGAGTGAGCTGATCATTATTCAGGACGATATTGATCTGGAGCCGGGACAGCTTCGTATCCGGAAGCAGGGCAGTGCAGGCGGCCATAATGGTCTGAAGGACATTATTGGCAGACTTGGCACACAGAAATTTATGCGTGTAAAAATTGGTGTAGGAGCCAAACCAAAAGGATGGAATCTGGCAGACCATGTGCTTGGCCGTTTTTCATCCGGGGACCGCAAGCTTGTGGATGAAGCAATTGAGTTTGCTGCAGACGCAGTAGAAAAAATCATAACAGATGGTCCGGATGCGGCGATGAATGAATACAACCGAAAGAGGGTTACTGAGTAACAAAGGAAGTCCAGCAACAAGCTGGGCTTCTTTTGCCCCTGGAGCGTCCCCCAAAAGCTTTGTGAAAATTATGACGTGCAGATAACTTGCAGGAATGGTTTCATGTTTTGGGTGGGCTCTGAGGTGAGGCTTTTGAGAAAAGGAGGAAAGCCATGCTTTCATTTACCCAGCCCCTGAAGGGGATGGCAGAATTTGAAGAAATAGAGAAAAGCCTTGAGAAAAATCAGGGCATTGTGCAGATCACAGGCTGCCTGGAATCCCAGAAGGCACATCTGATCCATGGGCTTTCCGGCAAAACACCTATGCGCCTTGTGATCGCAGGAGATGAGCGCCAGGCTAAGGAAATCTTCGAGGACTTGCGCTTTTATGACAAAAATACCATGTTTTACCCGGCGAAGGATCTTCTCTTTTTCCAGGCAGATATTCAGGGAAATCTGTTGATCCGCCAGAGAATGTGTGTGGTAAAGGCACTTCTGGAGCAGAAGGAACTGACTGTGGTTACCAGCATTGACGGCTGTATGGACTATCTGATGCCCCTGGAAGAAATCGGGAAAAAGGTGCTTCATTTCTATTCTGACAGCGTGATCAACATGGATGTACTGAAAAATACCCTTGTACAGCTTGGATATGAACGCGTAGGACAGGTGGAAATGCCGGGACAGTTTTCTGTGCGCGGTGGTATTGTAGATATTTATTCCCTTACAGAAGAGAATCCATGGAGAATTGAGCTGTGGGGAGATGAAGTGGATTCTATCCGAAGCTTTGACGCAGAGAGCCAGCGCTCTCTTGAAAATCTGGATGAGATTGCCATTTATCCAGCTGTGGAGTGGAATGACGGCAAAAAGATGGTATCTTTTGTGGATTATTTTCCTAGGGAAAAAATGCTTCTGTTTCTGGACGAACCCAACCGTATTCTGGAAAACGGACTGGGCGTAGAGGAAGAGTATGCCGCCAGCCGCACACATCGTGAAGAAAAAGGGGAAAAGAACCTTCCGGTTCAGTGGCTTTGTGAATTTTCCAAGGTTCAGAAAGAACTGAATAAGCTTCGTGCTGTGTCATTGTCAGCACTGGAGCCAAGAGGCGTGGAGTGGAATTTTGCCCCGGAGAAATATAATCTGACGGTGCAGAGCGTAACTTCTTATAACAGCAGCTTTGAGCTTCTGGTGGAGGATCTGAGAAAGTATAAGAAAAAAGGCTACCAGATTGCCTTGCTTTCCGGTTCCAGGACAAGGGCGGAGCGTCTGGCAAAGGATTTGCAGGAGCATGAGCTGAATGCTTTTTACGGTTCAGATTATGACCGCGTGATCAATCCAGGGGAAATTATGGTCCTCTATGGACACGCCCGGAAAGGCTTTGAGTATCCACTGATCAAATTTGCGGTGATCACAGAGTCCGATATTTTCGGCCAGGAGCAGAAAAAAAAGAAAAAGAAAAAAGTCTACAACGGCAAGCGGATCCAGGATTTTGCAGAGCTGTCTATCGGGGATTATGTGGTCCATGAAAAGCATGGACTGGGAATTTACCGTGGAATTGAAAAAGTTGAAGTAGATAAGGTCTTAAAAGACTATATCAAGATTGAATATCGTGATGGAAGTAATCTGTATATTCTGGCAACGCAGCTGGATGCGCTGCAGAAATATTCCGGCGCAGATACAGCCAAGGCACCGAAGTTGAACAAGCTGGGAACCCAGGAGTGGAACCGCACGAAGTCCAAGGTAAAGGGCGCTGTCAAAAATATCGCCAAAGAGCTGGTGGAGCTTTACGCTGTGCGTCAGGAAAAAGAGGGGTATGTGTGTGGCCCGGATACAGTGTGGCAAAAGGAATTTGAGGAAATGTTCCCATATGAGGAGACAGAGGATCAGCTGAACGCCATCGAGGATACCAAGCGGGATATGGAGAGCACCAAGATCATGGATCGTCTGGTGTGCGGAGATGTTGGATATGGTAAGACGGAGGTTGCTCTTCGCGCAGCGTTTAAAGAGGTGCAGGAGAGCCGGCAGGTTGTTTACCTTGCACCAACTACCATTCTGGCGCAGCAGGTGTACAACACCTTTGTCCAGAGAATGAAGGAGTTTCCGGTGCGCGTGGATCTGCTTTGCCGATTCCGTACACCTGCCCAGCAGAAAAAGACTTTGCAGGATCTGAAAAAAGGACAGGTAGACGTTGTGATCGGTACTCACAGAGTTCTTTCTAAGGATGTGGAGTATAAGAATCTGGGGCTTCTGATCGTTGACGAGGAACAGCGTTTCGGCGTTACTCACAAGGAGAAAATCAAGCAGCTGAAAAAGGATATTGATGTTCTGACTCTGACTGCGACTCCCATTCCACGAACCCTTCATATGAGTATGATCGGAATCCGTGACATGAGTGTGCTGGAGGAGCCGCCTATGGATCGTATGCCGATCCAGACTTATGTAATGGAGTATGATGAGGAGACTGTCAGGGAAGCTATCGGAAGAGAACTGCGAAGAGGCGGCCAGGTTTATTATGTTTATAACCGGGTTACAGATATTGATGAGGTTGCCCTGCGGATTTCCAAACTGGTGCCGGACGCAAGGGTGGATTTTGCCCATGGACAGATGAGCGAGAGAGAACTGGAACGGGTTATGTATGACTTTATCAATGGGGACATTGATGTGCTGGTTTCCACTACTATTATCGAGACAGGACTGGATATTTCCAATGTAAATACCATGATCATCCATGATTCTGACAAGTACGGACTTTCCCAGCTTTATCAGCTGCGAGGCAGGATCGGACGTTCCAACAGGACAGCGTATGCGTTTCTGATGTACCGAAGGAACACCATGCTTCGGGAAGTGGCGGAAAAACGACTTTCTGCTATCCGTGAGTTTACAGATCTGGGAAGTGGATTCAAGATCGCCATGCGTGACCTGGAGCTTCGGGGGGCTGGAAATCTGCTGGGAGCACAGCAGCATGGGCATATGAACGCAGTGGGCTATGATCTTTACTGTAAAATGCTTAGCGAGGCGGTCAAAGAGGCAAAGGGTATTCATACTATGGAAGACTTCGAGACTACCATTGATCTGAATATGGATGCTTTTATTCCGGATACCTACATCAGCAATGAATTCCAGAAGCTGGATATTTATAAGCGCATTGCAGGGATTGAGTCCCAGCAGGAGTATGATGATATGCTGGAAGAGCTGATCGACCGGTTTGGGGAGCCGCCGAAAGCAGTGCTGAATCTGCTGGCTATTGCAAGACTGAAAGCACTGGCACATCAGGGCTACATTACGGAAATCAAGCAGATGCAGCGTGAGATCAGGATCACCCTTTACGAAAATGCACATCTGAACCCGGAAGGAATTCCGCCGCTGGTTGCCAAGTACCGCAGACAGCTGCAGTTTAAACCGGATAAAGAACCGAAGTTCCTGTTTGCACCGGTGGGGGATATTGTGCAGGCGCTGACGGTGTTTGCAAAGGAACTGATGGAATTGGTGGAAGAGGAAGGAAAGAGCGAAAAGTAGTAGACGGCTGGGCTGTTGAATGCTTTCGGATATTTTGATTTAAAGTAGGTTTTGGGTGGGGAAGATCCGATGGAAATTCGCGAAAATTGTGTGAATTCTATCAGATTTTCCCCTTTCTACTTGCCCTCATGGGAAAAAAGTTTTATACTCTTATTAGCGTGTCCGCATTGGGAAATCATGTCGGCTGTGCGTGGTGACTAAGCGGCACATCAGTGAAAGGGTAATTGGTGATCAATATGAAGAAAATCGTGAAGAACACAACCGTAGTGGCATTAAGTGGCGTAATGGCAATTGGAATGCTTTCCGGATGTGGAAGTAAGTCTATAGATGGAGAGAAGACCGTTGCAACTGTAGATGGCACAGACATTCCTATGGGTGTTGTAAGTCTGTATGCACGTGAGTCACAGGCACAGACGGTTGCTATGTATAAGAGCTTTATGGGAAGTGCAGGAAATATCTGGAGCCAGGTAGTAGATGAGGATGCTGGTACTACATACGGTGAGCAGGCTGTAGGACAGTTCCTGGAGCAGGTTGAGCTGATGTACATCATGAAGGAGAAGGCAGCAGACTATGGCGTTGAGGTTACTTCTGATGATGAGACTGCTATTGCAGATGCAGCAGCACAGTTTATGCAGGACAATGACGAGGACACTCTGAAGGAGCTTGCTGTTTCCGAAGATCAGGTTAAGACTCTTCTGGAGCTTGAGACTTATCGTCAGAGAATTTACGATCCGATCCGCAACGAGGCTGAGGTTAACATAACGGATGAGGAGGCACAGCAGTCTTCTTTCAGCTATGTAAGTATTTCCATCAGTGGAGATGACCTTACCGATGATGATATTGCTACCCGCAAGGAGCAGGCACAGGAGATCCTGGATAAGATGAAAGAGGATCCGACAGCAGACATGGGCGAGACAGCCAAGGCTGTTGATGATACTTACAGCGGACTGACCGGAACTATTTTCACAAATGACAGTGATGATGAGGATATTTCCAATTCTTATGATGACGCTGTTGTAGAAGCGCTGAGAACTCTGAAGGACGGCGAAGTTTACGGCGAGCTGGTTGAGACTGATAGCAGCGTATATGTGCTTCGGATGGACAAAGTAAATGACCAGGATGCAACCGCTTCCAAGAAAGAGTCCCTTGAGAACACCAAGCGCAGCGAATACTATTCCGAGACAACTCAGAAATGGCTGGATGATGCTGATATTACTGTAAATGATAAGGTGCTTTCTACTTTGACAATTACAGATGAGCACAGTTTTACAATTAAGGAGACTACAGCGGATACAAGTGAAGATGCAGCAGATACAACAGATGCTACTGAGGATACTGCTTCTGAGGATGTCGAGGTAGCAGATGAGAGCGATGATGCTGATACTGCTGAGACAGATGCTGCAAAGAGCGACAGCGCAGAGGAAGCTGATACCACAGACAGCGCTGACAGTACAGACGAGACTGCAGAAGAGGACAGTGCAGACAGCAAGGCCGAGGACAGCAGCGAGAGCGCTGATTCTGAGGAGAACGCAGAGGATACTGCAGAAGAGACAACTGAGGAGAACTAAAAGTGAGATAAAGATCGAAACTTGTTGTATCGTATGTATTGCAAAATGTTTTCTGAAAGAATTGAGATTATATAAAGTGGAGAAAATGATAAAAGAGCCTGCCTGGGGTGATTCGGGCGGGCCCTTTGTCTATACAAAGTAAAATACTTATGAAAAAAGCTTTTCGCTACAAAGTAAGGTTTCAGAAAATGCAGGTACAGCAGATTGAACATGTGGATAACAATTACACAGGGGGACAACATGAAAAAGATACTTCTTATTGCAACCGGGGGAACCATTGCTTCCAAATATACAGCAGAGGGGCTGGCACCGCAGATTTCCGCAGATGAGCTGTTGGAATATATTCCTGAAGCCCGGGAATTCTGCACCATTGATACCGTTCAGCCTTTTGCCCTGGACAGTACCAATGTATGCGCGGACCATTGGCTGAAGCTGGCCAGACTGATCGAATCAAAATATGAATTTTATGATGGCTTTGTGCTTTGTCATGGAACGGACACTATGGCATATACGGCTGCTGCTTTGTCTTATCTGATTCAGAATAACCGTAGGCCTATTGTGATTACCGGTGCCCAGAAACCTATTGACCTGGCAATTACAGATGCACGTTCCAATCTTCTGGACAGTCTCCGCTTTGCCTCTCACGACCGCGCTCATGGAATTTCCATTGTGTTTGGGGGAAAAGTGATCGCAGGAACCAGAGCAAAGAAGGAATTTTCCAAAAGCTACAATGCCTTTTCCAGCATTAATTATCCGGATATTGCATCCATTCACGATCAGAAGATTATTTTTTATATTGATGACAAAGACCAGTCCACCAAGCCACTGGTGTTTTATCATGAGATGAATCAGAAGATTTTTCTGCTCAAATTGATTCCGGGGATTGACGGGAAAGTATTGGATGCTCTTTTTCCATCTTATTCCGGACTGATCATTGAATCCTTCGGTGTAGGCGGTCTGCCTCATTACGAAAATGATAATTTTATAGATGCGATTGCGCATTGGATCGAAGCTGGCAAGCCTGTGTGCATGGCGACCCAGGTTACCCATGAGGGAAGCGACATGGAAGTTTATCAGGTTGGAAAGGTCATCAAGGAACGGTTCCCGGTGCTGGAGTCGTATGATATGACGCTGGAGGCGTCTGTGACGAAAATGATGTGGGCGCTGGGACAGACACGGGATATGGAGAAGTTTAAGGAGTTATTTTATACGACCATTAATCATGATTTATTGTTCCTGTAAGTAAGTCTTGAAATTTTCTGGAGTGTTAAGCTAAAATAAAAAAGCTGAAATCATAGAGCTGATAATACTTTCAGAGAATCTTTATGAATGGAGAGCAAGGCAACAGACTCAAATTCATATCAGAGATGGGATATCGGTTTTGAAAACATATTTTCTGGAATACTGGAGGACATATATAAATGAACAAAAAAGAAATTTCTGAAATCAAGAAACAGCTGACGCCAGCCAACTGCAACATTACCAGAATTTGCGGCTGCTATGTGGATGCTGAAAAGAATAAAAAAACAGAACTGAAAGAAGCGTTCCTTTCCCTCTCCGAGGAAGAAATGTTCAAATATTTTGAAATATTCAAGAAAACCCTTTCTGGTACTCTTGGAAAGAACCTGATGAATATGGAATTCCCTCTGGCAGAGGAAAAAGAGGGTGGCAAACACGAATTCCTCATGAAGCTCCGCGCCAGTAAACTGAAGGATGACGCTTTAATTGAGAGCTTTTATGACAAAATTATCGAAAATTACGATTATCCGGAAAATTACTACATAATCCTGGTACACGCTGTGTACGATATCCCGGGAAGAACTTCAGATGGAATCGATATGGATGATGCTTCTGAAGAGATTTATGAGCACCTTCTTTGCAGTATCTGTCCAGTGAAGCTGTCTAAGGCAGGTCTTTGCTACAATGCGGAGGCAAATTTGATCCAGGACCGTATCCGTGACTGGATCGTGGAAATGCCAGAGAACGGCTTCCTTTTCCCGTTATTTAATGACAGAAGCACAGACATCCACGGCATGCTCTACTATTCTAAGAATGCAGAGCAGCTTCACGATATTTTTGTGGATGAAGTGTTTGGCTGTACTGCTCCGCTTTCTGCAGGCGGACAGCGTGATTCTTTCAACATGCTGGTGGAGGAAACCCTTGGTGACGACTGCCAGTATGACACCGTTATTGGAATCCATGAGAAATTGAACGAGATCATTGAAGCACAGAAAGATTCCCCAGACCCTGTCTCTTATACACATCTGACGCT
>ENA-OYWV01000342-OYWV01000342.1-human-gut-metagenome-genome-assembly--contig:-NODE-342-length-19331-cov-7.166891_pt1 | contig 19331 bp, 16 predicted proteins | sample MGYA00244812_ERZ653400 | MGnify/ENA primary metagenome ERZ653400 (study PRJEB26926, sample SAMN06165097) | human gut metagenome | biome: ENVO:00009003; feature: ENVO:2100002; material: ENVO:00002003... | reverse complement strand
AACAGATACTTGCCACAAAAAGAGATATGGAAAAATAAAACAGATACTTGCTGCAAAAAGAGATATGGAAAAATAAAACAGATACTTGCTATAAAAATAAAGTATCAGTACAGGAGGAAGACATGTTAGACATCAAATTTGTGAGAGAGAACCCGGAAATCGTAAAGCAGAACATCCGCAATAAATTCCAGGACAGCAAACTGGAGCTGGTTGACAAGGTTCTGGAGTTGGATAAGGAAAACCGCGAGATCAAACAGGAAGTAGAAGCTCTTCGTGCAGAGAGAAATAAAATTTCCAAACAGATCGGTGCACTGATGGCACAGGGAAAGAAAGAAGAAGCTGAAGAAGTAAAGAAACAGGTAGCTGCTTCCGGAACCCGTATTGAAGAACTTTCCACAAGAGAGAAAGAGGTAGAGGAAGAACTTCTCAAAGATATGATGGTAATTCCGAATATCATTGATCCATCTGTACCGATCGGTAAAGATGACAGCGAGAACGTAGAAATCGAGAAGTTTGGTGAACCGGTTGTTCCGGATTTTGAAGTGCCATATCATACAGAAATTATGGAAAATTTTGATGGAATTGATCTTGACAGTGCAAGACGTGTTGCGGGAAATGGTTTCTACTATTTAATGGGAGATATCGCAAGACTTCACTCAGCAGTAATTTCCTATGCACGTGACTTCATGATAAACAGAGGTTTTACTTACTGTGTACCTCCTTTTATGATCAGAAGCAATGTTGTAACAGGTGTAATGAGTTTTGCTGAAATGGATGCCATGATGTATAAGATTGAGGGTGAAGATTTATACCTGATCGGAACAAGTGAACATTCCATGATCGGTAAATTTATCGATCAGATCATTCCTGAGGAAGAGCTTCCGAAAACTCTTACAAGCTATTCTCCATGTTTCCGTAAGGAAAAAGGTGCTCATGGACTTGAGGAGAGAGGCGTTTACCGTATTCATCAGTTTGAAAAACAGGAAATGATCGTTGTCTGCAGACCGGAAGAAAGTCCGATGTGGTTTGATAAATTATGGCAGAATACAGTAGATCTGTTCCGTTCTCTGGATATTCCGGTTCGTACACTTGAGTGCTGCTCTGGTGACCTGGCAGACCTGAAAGTAAAATCTCTTGACGTAGAAGCATGGTCTCCACGTCAGAAAAAATATTTCGAGGTAGGAAGCTGTTCAAACCTTGGTGATGCACAGGCACGTCGTCTTAAGATCCGTGTAAACGGAAAAGATGGTAAGAAATATCTTGCACATACATTAAATAATACTGTTGTAGCACCGCCTAGAATGTTGATCGCATTCCTGGAGAATAACCTGAATGAAGACGGTTCTGTAAGTATTCCTAAAGCTCTGCAGCCATACATGGGTGGTATGACAAAGATTGAGAAAAAGCACGCTTAATGGAGGGTGAGCTTTTTCAGGGAGGTGTTCTTATGCACAGTTATCTGAGGGCAGTTGGTTTTTCCAGGATCACCAAAAGAAGCAGTATCAGACAGATCATTACGGATGTGGTTGAAAGTTATGATGAGAAAACGGTCATAGAGAACTATCCTGATGGTATGTTTGCAGAGTTTTCCAAGAATTATGGATGCGATTGTGGAATTACTGTCTGCGGGCAGTATGATGAAAACAACGTATTTTATCCGGATTATTATTTTCCTTTTTTTCGCGGAACAGGCATTACAACACAGGAGAGTGTTGTGATAGAAAGACATGCAGACAAAGAATCTTTTGCAGGTGCCTGTGACGATTTGAGAATTGGGGTTACTTTAATTTTCTATCTTCAGAATGCTGCTGAGTATCTGCAACAGCGTGAAAAAGGCAACATACTTCCGGGTGGCCAGCCTTTAACCCTTTCCGGGCTGGCCAGGGAAGGAAAAATCCTTTTTCCTGTAGAGAAAGATAAAGAAGCAGTAAAAGCAGAACGTGAACTGACAAAGAACAGAAATCATCTCATTGCAGCCGCCAGAAACGGTGATGAAGAGGCTATGGAGAGCCTCACGATGGAGGATATGGATACATATTCCATGATTTCTCAGCGTATAGTTACAGACGATATTTTTTCTATAGTGGATTCCTATTTCATGCCATATGGAATTGAATGTGATCAATATAGTATCATGGGTGAGATTCTGGATTTTATGACATTCAAGAACATTATAACAGGAGAAGAAATCTGCCAGCTTACATTAGACTGTAATGATATGCAGTTTGATGTTTGTATCAATAAGAATGATTTGCTGGGGGAGCCAAAGATCGGACGTAGATTCAAAGGAATCATATGGCTCCAGGGACAGTTGCACTATTAATTAAAATGATTTATGATGGCATGGACGAATATTTCGCCTATGCCATCTTGTGATTTACAAGAATATGTTTCACGTGAAACATGCTTATAACAATCCGCTTGACGAGGAAATGCTATAGAAATATACATTTCACGCCGAATATTTGCAATTCATTCCATGGGTAAGAAAAGAAAGAATTACTATGATATACTTGGGGCAGGTAAGTCGGAAAACTAAAAAAAGGAAGGTGACATTATATGAAAAATAAATTATGGAAACAATGGATGTTAAGTGGAGTTCTGGTTTCTGCAATGGTTGTATCATGCGGGGTATCTGTAAGTGTACAGGCAGAAGAAACAACAGAGACAGAAGAAGCAGCAGAAACCGATTCCTCTGCTGAAAGTGAAGATGATCTGCAGATTCTTTTTGATCAGGCAGTTGAAGATGCGATGATTGCTGAGGATGGTGAGATTCTTCCGGTAGTAAGCCTGGATGAGGGAGAGCCTTATGCAGTTTATAATGAAGAGGGAAGAGTTCTTCTATATACATTCCATAAATATCCGGACAGTTATCCGGATGGCACTGATGTGAAACTGGAATGGGGAAATGTATGGACATTTACAGGTGGTGAACTGGAAGACTGGTATCAGGAAAATAAAGAGGGTGTAACAGACTGGCAGACAAGAATGAAAGAATTGCTTGGTCTGACTCCTGATAATGAATCTAACTATGTTACAGCTATGTGGGTAAAACCAGAAGATGTTTTTCGTCCGGCATATATTTCGGATATTGGAACAGTAGAAATGACAGACTCATTCTCCGAAGATGTTGATGCGGATTATAAAGCATGGTTTGATGCGAACATTATTTCCAGCTATTATGATGGCGAATATCCATGGACAAGATTGGGATATACTTATGACTGGGCGGATAATGGACAGGCTTACGGGTTGTCTGAGTTTATCGTTAAACAGGATAGTGATGTAAAAGTAGCATATACTGTTGAACTGGATGAGATGATTCAAAAGCTGGAAGATAATACATGGAATCCGGAAGCAGAAAATTAGATAAGAAAAGCCAGATTGCACTTGTAATTTTCTTTGAAATATAGTATATTAGTTACTGTTCATACACCATTATTCCTCGAGGTATTTTTGCAAAAATATGCCAAAGTCCCGAGACATACAAGCCAAAATCCAATTGTCGCAGGTAATCTGGAATGAATTTTGGTTAAGTTACTGAGAACGGAGTGAACAGTAACTTATATTATGGGTGTTGATTAAATGTCCATATAGCTCAGCTGGATAGAGCACTCGCCTCCTAAGGGCTTGTTGGAGCAATCGCCCAACACTAAAAATTTTATATACGTCCATGTACCTCAGCAGGATAGAGGGTTCGCCTCCTAAGCGAAACGCCGCAGGTTCGATTCCTGTCATGGACGCCAGTAAACAACGCTGTAAGCCTTTGTTTTCAAGGGTTTACAGCTTTTTTTGTTATCACGGACAGGGAAGCAATGTATAGAGGCTTATGTCCGTGAGAATTTCTAAAAGCCATTTATTTTGCAAGATAGCTTGCTAACACTCATTTAAGGTAGATGATGATTTCATGGATTTTTACGATATTTGCTAACACTTTTTGGTTAGCAGGTTTTTTCTGTTTGGAACAAAGCCCTTTGCTAACAGTTAGAAAGGGTTTCTTTTAAGAGCTTTTCTTTCATTTCCGGTGTCATGGATTTTAGCAATTCAAGCAGAAGTTTGTCATTGTCACTGATAGGCTCCTGTGCTTCTGAATGGAGATTGTGTTCAGGTTCCTCTGTATCAAGGGTGTCATAAAATTCTTCATCCAGCTTTTTTGCATTAAGCCGTCTGTCTTCATCCACGATTTCAGAGTAAACATCTGTTACCATTTCTGCTTCGGCGTGACCTGTATCTCCCTGAACAGACTTAATATCGCCATGTGTCATTTTGAGTTTATATTTTGTGCTTAAATGGCGTAAGCTGTGAAAAACAACAACTTCAAAATTGTGTTCCTCACACAGCGTTGTGAATCTGTCCCGAACAATGCGGCTTTCTACGGGATTCCCATTTTCAAGAGCAATAACAAGGTTATAATCGTTATAGGCACTTCCTAAAAACTCTTTCAATTCCTGCTGGTCTTTTTTGTATTGAACCAGTAATTGAGCAAGCGTTGTCGGCAGCCATACGGTACGATTACTTGTTTCTGTTTTGGGTGTTTTTAACACCAGCCTTGTAGTACAGTGGGGCTTCTGGGTTGGGAAAATTTTAATAATATCTTTTTCTTTCAGCTTTTGCATAGCTGATTGAGAAATTCTTGCCAACTCCTTATTGACGATAACTCTTGCATTATTATTTGCAATAGCTTCTTCATCAACAATCACATCATCCCAAGTAAGTCCTGTAATTTCACCTACTCTTAATGAGCAGGCAAACGCCAAGTGCATACAAAGCAGGAGTAAATCATCATCCACAAGTTTGATTGCTTCCTTAAATGTCTGTACATTCCAGACCTTACGTTTTACCTTTGGTACTTTGGGTAAGGTGGCTAAGGAAGCCGGATTACGCATTTTGCTGTCCAGATATTCCCAACGGATAGCCTGATTTAAGGCACAGCGGATAATATCATGAATTTTCTTAATGTTGGCAGGCTGCACACAGCGACCAGTCGCTTTGCGGTTAGCACGAGGAACTTCTGGAACACTTAACAGGTCATTGTAATATTGAGAAAGTTTTTTCGTGGTGATTTCATTTAACTTCCAATCTCCAATAATAGGGTTGATATAGTTGTTAATTGAACTCAATTTACTGCTGTAAGTGTTGGCAGACCACTTCGATACGCCATATAGATTGACAAAAGTAACAAGAAATTCCTTTAAAGTGATTTCATCATCTGGGGTATCTATTGCTTGTTCTGCTTCCTCACGCTGATGGGCGAATTGTTCTTCTAAAGGGACGAGAACATATCCATAGGTTTGTTGATAAAATTCAATAAACGCTTTTCGTGCCTTTGCTTCTTTTTTTGTTTCTAGGGTGTCCCATTTCTGCTTTCTTTCGCCTGTATCATCCATATACCAGTAAATAACTGAAAATTTTGATTTTCTTTGTTTGATTGAAGCCATATTATCTCTCCTTAAATGATTATTCGTGTAACCATTTATCGAAAGATATTTTAGATACTCTAATCATCCTGCCAGCTCTGATATAGTGAAATTGACCGCTTTTGACTAAAGCATATGCCGACTTCATACTGATGTTTAAAAGAGCTGCTATTTCATCTACCGTATATGTCTTTTTTTCAGACGTTGTAATACCGTGTGTATTCTCTTTACCATTTAACATAAGATTAAGGCTCCTTTCTATGATGGTAACAGTAAAATACACCTCTCTAACACTTTGAGTATAACACAGGAAATTAAAGTTTTGTAGAGGTTCAGTGCATTTTACTGTGAGCAAGTCAGCCGAACAGCTTTCGCTAAAGCTCATGGGAATCTCACCCCTGCATGGTTCTCATCCAGCCGTACCCTTTGCCAGCGGTGCTACATCATCACACGGACTAAGGCTGTACGGAAGTATCATTATCACAATAGAAAGGTCATGGCGGCAGCTTTTGCGGTAAGCTGCTTATGGAACGCTGGCAGGAATCGCTATCCGGTTTCATCCCTCCTTTGGTGGGTCACGGCGTGCCAGCCCAACGGCTCTCTTTCTATCGAAACGTATTCGGCTGCTTTATGCTGCGTTGATTAGACGCTTTCTTTTTCAAGGAACAATCCGGCTTTGTCAGCCTGTTAAAATGCACTGGTGATAATGCACTTTAATAGACTGGCAAGCTCTGTCTGGGAAGCATGAGCTTGTCCATGCTTCCACAGGAGAGCGTTATTTCTAGTTGGGTTCCTTGATTTCAAAAGATAAAATCTTTGCAATCAGACGTGTTTCCATCCGGCGGCGTAGGGTTTCATCTACAACCATGTGGGTATTGCCATATTCATCTTTCATGGGACGCATGGAACGGCTGGCAATAAAACCGCTGTAATGGCGTACAATCTGGTTGACTGCTTCAATGTCACCATCCGCAGCCCTTACAATCACAGGAAACGGAATCATAGGGTGCTTTGCTGTCATGCTTCTTCCTCCATAAATTTTTTGATAAATTCCAGTCCGGCGTGTCTTCTTCTCTGGATGGTAGAACGGTTGACTTCCAGAATTTTTGAAATTTCTGTATCGTCAAATCCGAGGAAATAATATCTCAAGATAACATCACGTTTCTTTCCGTCCAGATTTTCCAACGCTTCTGCTAACAGGCTGTTTTCAATACGGACAGTAAATCCATCCATTTCAAAAGTATGGAAGTGGGATGGATAGGTGTCTTCGGAAGAAAACAAGTTGACGGTGTAATCGTCCATATCACAGAACAGGGTTTCCCGTTTACACTGTCTGGACAACGCTTTAAGATAATCTTTGCGTTCATCCTCCATAGCGACTTTACAGATATAATCAAACTGGTTCTCTATGGTTGTCTGAAATTCAGATGGCTTCATCATTACTCACCCCCTTTCCAGCCTTGAAAGGGAGCGAGTTGATAGGAATTTCTGCTTCTTTCCCCCTTTTCGCTCTTAGTCCCGACAGGACAGGGGGTGCAGTTGCGTTTTGAGAAGAAAAATTTAAAAACTTTTTCTTCCAACTAAAAAAGCACGCAAACAGACGATATTTCTGCTTGTGTGCTTCGATAGTTCTTTCTATGTATTCTGAAAAACCACATTGAGGGTCAGACTTTTCTAGTGTAGGCGGATGGCTTTTTTTAACGGTTTACCGAATGTAGATATATTTAAGAAAATATTTTGCATAGCGGCTTCCTCCTGTAAGCCGCTGTCTGTATAAAGTAGTAGACTTTAAAAATCATCTGCATTTCAGGCAAAAAAGACGGCGGCTTTTGTTAAACCGTCGTCTGGAAATGATGATGTAATTTTTGACGCAGGGAAAGTATGCTGCCAAATAACGGTTTTTTTTTATTTCCGTTTCAGCAGCATAGTTTTATCTTTGGTACGCATAATAGGAACTGTACAACTGTATAATACGTTTTTCTATACCTGTCACTATTATAACAGGAACAGTAAAATGTATAGAGGTGGTGTATTATGCGTAAAAAAGAAGATAAATATGATTTCAGGGCGTTTGGGCTTGCCATAAAAGAAGCCCATAAAAAACAGGGATTGACCCGTGAACAGGTGGGAGCAATGATTGAAATTGACCCACGCTATTTAACCAATATTGAGAATAAAGGGCAGCACCCAAGTTTACAGGTGCTTTACGACCTTGTATCTCTGCTGAATGTATCAGTGGATGAGTTCTTTTTATCCTCTGATAGTCTGGTAAAAAGCAGCAGACGAAGACAGCTTGAAAGCAAAATTGACAATTTTACAGACGCAGACCTTGTTATCATGGAAAGCGTTGCGGATGGTATTATGAAATATAAGCGAATGGAAGAATAATTCTTCCGTTGGCTTACTTTTCATTTTCTGGCACAATTTCTATATTTGACATATCCTCCTGCTCCGAAATTTCGTAATCGTAAGAAACTTTTTCAGATTCACTTTCTTCTGTTCTGTTTACACATCCACTAAACACAAAAGTAGAAAGTAATAAACAAATTATTAGTATAATCAATTTTTTCATTTTTTCACCTGCCTTAATATTCCTTGTTTGAGTTCTAACACAGCATCAGCTTTTTGAGCAACATCTTTAGAATGAGTAACAATAATGACACATTTATTCAATTTGTGGGCAGTTTCCTGTAATATTTGTGTGATTTCAGCGGCAGTTATTTCATCAAGATTTCCTGTAGGCTCATCTGCCAGTATAATAGGGACATCGGTAGCTAAGGAACGTGCGATTGCTACACGTTGTTGTTGCCCACCAGACAATTTTAAAATTGTTCGTTTTAGTTCTTTATCAGAAAGTCCCAGACGTTTTAAAAGAGGAACCACATCAACATCTTTCTTTGTTGCCAAAGTTGCATTTTCAATCGGCGTCATATAATCAATCAAATTATAATTTTGAAATATAAGAGAAACATGATTTTGTCTATGAGATTCCAATCCTATTTTTTTAATATCTTCATTTTCGTATAAAATAGTTCCGGTAGTTGGTATATCAAGTCCCCCTAGTAGTGAAAGTAATGTTGTTTTTCCGGAACCAGATGAACCTAAAATCGCATATACTTTTCCTAGTTCAAATGAAAAGGTAATATCTTTCAGCACGTTTGTATTTTTATCATAAGAGTATGATACATGATTACACTTAAAAATTGACATTTGTTCCTCCTTAACTCATACGGGCTAAAATTTCCCGTGGTTTTAAACGCATAACACTAATCGAAGATATAGTTACTGAAATAAAAATGATAGAAAAACCGATTGTGTATAATTGCAATATATCGGGCAAAGTAATTTCTACCTTAATATCAGGAGTAGCGGATTCTGAATCTTCTGAAACGCTAAAATCCAGACTTTTCATTTCTGTATGGTCTTCTTGTGTTGAAAGCTGCTGTTTTTCATTTTTTGTATTTTGTTGCAAAAGGGTATTTGCGATATTTCCAGAAATCATATTGCTTGTAACAAAAGATAAGGTAAAAGCTAAAATTGCTATCATTAAAACTTCAATAAGGTATTGTCCTAATATGCTGGATTTTTTTATTCCAATGGAGAGCAAAACGCCTGTTTCATGTATTCTCTCTTTTCCCCAAAGTGTGAGAATAAGTGAAAGAACAATAACGCTTGCGATAATGATTACAAGTAATAAGCCGATAACTAACTTATCTAAATTCTCTAAAGAAATTGCTGTGTTTTTGTAAACCTCATCATTAGCATAAATGTTATAAACATTTTCTTCATAATCAGGGAAATGTTTTACTTGCTCTATAATTTTTTCAATATCTTTAGGGTCATTTACGGTAACTTTTACTGTATCAAACCCTTGCACTGCAACACTATTTTCAAGTTCGACAATAGATTCTATATCTGTAAAAATTAAGTTTTGTATCTTATCATATGTTGGGATTGATTCTCCAACTTTTTCAAGTTTTTGTGCATGAAACAATCCAATAATTTCAAAAGATAGCTGCTTTCCGTTCTCATTTGTTACAATTAAGGAATCACCTAAATTTAAGTTGTTTTTTTCTGCTAAGTCTTTACACAGAATAACTTTGTGTATGTCATTGTCTAAAATATGCCTGCCTTCTATTAGTTGGATTTTTCCAGAAGTAAAGAAATTTTGTTCTTCTGAACGCCATACACCAATGCTTTTTACACAATGAGAAAGACTTTCATCTAATGGAACAGTTCCGGCAAATGGTAAAAGTTTATCAAAATTTATCAGACTTTCCGTTGTTGCATCACAGAATTTAACACCGGAAATATTCCGAATGTTTTCTACCATTTTTGATGTCACCTGTTCAGTCGAGTACATTAAAAGGTCGGAAGACCCATCTTCATTCTCACTTTCTTCTTCGTGATAATATGGATTTGAATCTGAATAATTGACATCAATATTGAAAGAACCGCCGATATTTTGTCTTAAATTTTTTTGAGCTTGTTTTGACGCACTTCCAATACTTAGTCCCGTTAGAACAAAAGTTGACAGAATTAAAAGGATGAAAAAAAGCAAAATACTCTTTCCTCTTTTGCGTGAAACATATAGAAATGCTCTCTTCATAAAGTTCATGATTTTTTATACCTCCTGATTTTTTATTTTGAATACAGGAATATCATAAATGTTCAATATGGAATGCATATGAAATGAATATAGAATTTAGGGCGAAAAAAAGCCCTCTGAAATTAGAGAGCTTTTGGCAGGAGGATAGAGAAACACATCCCTTTTTGTGATTCTGTTGGTAAAAATTCATATGAAATATGAAGTGATGAAAAAATAGTTGAGACAATGTAAAGTCCTAAGCCATTTCCACCGCTATCACTATTGCGAGAAAAATCAGGACGGTAAAATGGTTCAAATATATGTGCTAATTGTTGTTTATCAATCGGAATACATTCATTTTCTACCGTTAAAGTATGTTCTTTTAAACAGACAAAAACACTCCCCTCATTTGGAGTATAGGTGACAGCATTTGCAATAATATTAGAAAATGCCCGACTAAATTGCTTTTGTGGAATCATTATCCTGTATTCTTGAGGAATATCTAACTTTAAATTGATACCATGAGTCGCAGCAATCAGTTTATATGGTTCACATACATTCAAAATTAAGTCTGATAAATTACATTTCGTAGAATCTTCCTGAGTAGTTTCCATATTTATTTTGGAAGTTTCTAAAATTTCATGAATCATGGTTGCAAGCTGTTCTACTATATCCTTACATTCAGGAAGATATGTGGAATAATCACAATAACTTCCCACTCCTAAAATCATGTTTTCCAAGGTTGCATTTAAAGCGGTTACTGGGGTTTTTAATTCATGTGACGCTGCTCTTAAAAAATCAATTTTTGCCTGTTCACTTTCTTTAACCTTTTCCTTTTCTGCTTCAAGATTTTTAATAGTTGTAAATAGACGATAATATAATTGATTGATATTATCAGCCAATTCTCTCACTTCATCTTGAGAAGATACTATACAAACAGCAGATTTATCCATTTTAGACATTTGTTTTGTCACACTTGAAATTTTCCGAATTGGTGTTGTAATACTTTTTGAAAAAAAATAGGAACATATTGCACAAAGAATAATACAACAAAAAACAGAAAATGGTAACGCCTGCCAAATTGCCTGTGATACAAACTGCAAAGGGTCGATACTGCCATCTAACACATATTCACTTTGATTTGATATTACTGATGGAGTGTAATCTATAGCAATTCGTGGGGCAAGTAAATATAAAATCAGATGAGCTGCAATTATAATAAATACCATAATGCTGAATGTATATAAAAAAATTTTAGGCAATATTTTTAATCGTTTCATTCCACCACCTCATACTTATAGCCGATTCCTTTTACTGTTACAATACAATTAAGACGTAATTTTTTTCTCAAATTTTTAATATAAGTGTCTATTGTCCGGTCGATAATAGGGTAATCATATCCCCATAGTTCGTCAAGAATTTGTGAACGGGTCAAAACCAGTCCTTTGTGTTCTATAAGAAGTTTTAATAATTCTATTTCTTTTGGAGTAATGTCAATTCTTCCATTTTTATCATGGGCTGTATATCCAGAAAAATTGACAGTAACATCCCCGAAAGTAATAGTGTCTATAGACTGCATTTGTCCACAGCGGCGTAAAAGAGCGGTGATTCTTTTTCCAAGCAATACCATAGAAAAAGGTTTTGTTACATAATCATCTGCTAATTCATCAAAACTTTGTGATTGCGTATATTCATCCTCAATCGCTGTGAGCATAAGTACAGGTATAAGACTGCTTTTTCTTATTTCATGTAAAACAGCAATTCCGGTTAACCGTGGAAGCATAATATCTAAAACAATTAAATCTATTGTTGTACTATGAAATAATTGCAATGCATCCTCACCATCATAAGCAGAAACAATGTTATGTCCGGTTGGTTTTAAATATTCACAAATAGCCATATTTGTTCTTTTATCATCTTCGACAATCAATATTTTAGCCATATATTCACCTCCATTTTTACTGTACAGCATTTATATGAAAAGAATATGAAATTAGATTGATAATTTAATTTTATTATAGAAAGATTTAGGAATTAAAACAAGAATTTATCTCACATCCAATAGTAAACAGATGATAAAAAGTCATCTGTTTACTATTGGAATATATAATCATTTCACAATCTTCCAGTTTTCCCCGTTCTTTTCCAGCACAAGGTCAAACTGTGATACCTGAGTTGTCATGGTCTGGTTATCCAGATATTTCACTGCAAGGGAAGCTGTCACCTGATTTCCGCTTCGATTGTAGACTGGATTCACCAGTTCTGAGAAAATATACTCTTTTCCCACAGGTTTCAGCACGCCCTCATTCACATAATAGGTCAGCTCCTTTGCGGTTGCCGTAGGATACAGCTTGAAAAAGGTAGTGAGAAATTCGTTGATTTCCTCCGTGGTGATGGAATCCACCGTGCCGTCACTTTGTACCGCTTTTGGGGTGTAACCGGATTTTACGGCAACGCTGGTGATGGTTGGGTTCTGGATAATCGTCAGGTTTCCAGAGCCGTCCACATAGACCGTTACCTGATAGGCGGAACGGACGGTTTTACTGGATTCCCCCTCTGTGATACGCTGTTCCACCGTGTAGGTCACTTGATAATGCTGTTCCTTTTCTTCTGTGATTTCCCATATCTGAAAATCGGTCAGGGCAGACGATACGGGGATGTCCTTTCGGACAGTATCTACATTCAGGGCTTGCAGCTCTCCGGTGAGATACCCTTTTAAAGCATTTGTCCGGTTATCAATGGAAGCGGCAGACTGTTCCCATGAATAGTAGACTTCTGCGAAATTCTCCACAAAATTCTCTATCTTGTGGGTGTCGAGGATGGTTTCCTCAATTACTTTGGTTTCATGGACAGTATGAATGTCTATTGCCGTGAAATTCTTATAGACGGCAAACAGGAAGCTCACTGCCAGCAGCACCCACAGGGCAATCACGGTTTTTTTATGGGTATTGACTTTGTAGACTTTCAGTTTCTTTTCTTTCTGCTTTTTCTGGTTTTCCTCTTTTCTAATCTGAATCATATCGGTTCATCCTTTCTTATTGTTTGATTCGTCCGGCTCCGGCAAGGTGCTGTTGCCAGTAGGAGCCTGTCAGGTCTGCGTAACCAATGGGATTTCCGGCATGGTACATCCGGTTATTTCCCACATACAGCCCCACATGGGTGATGTAGGTTCCGGCGTTGTAGGTGGAGTGGAAAAAGACTAAATCCCCTGCTTTTGCTTCGGACAGGGGGATGTGCTGCGTCACATTGTACTGTTCCTGTGCTGTCCGTGGCAGAGCGATTCCTGCCTTGCCATAGCACCACTGCACCAGTCCCGAACAGTCAAAGGAAGTGGAGGGGGAATCGCCCCCGTACACATACGTCCAGCCCTCATACTTTAAGGCTTCCTCCATGATAGCCTGTACCGTTTCATCATCAAACTGTGCCACGGTCAGGTATTGCGATACCAAGAGGACATAGAACATATTTCCATAGGAATACCGCCAGCCCCCGTTTTTCTCTACCGCAACAGGGTTGGTGTAGGTGACTTTCTTTCCGCCGGATTTGTCCCTTGCGAAGCTCTCTGCCAGTTCAAAGGTGTATTTTTTCCCGTGTCCTGCCACATAGTCTAGGAAACCGCCGCCGTAGTTGTAGGATTGAATCACACTGTTTAAGTCACATCCCTTTGTTTCTGCCGCTGCGAGCAGTTCCGAGAAATACTTGCAGCCCTGTTTGATGGATTCCTCTGTACTAAGGGAGTTCGGGGGAAGCCCCAAAGATTCCGAGGACTGCATAACGTCTTCCAGTGTGCCGCCGGATTCCACCTGAATGATGGCGAGCAGCACATTTAAGTATTCCTCTATGCCATATTCCCTTGCATGCTTTTCCAGCATAGGCTTATGGGCGAGGACTTCCTGTGATACGCTCACGCCCCCATAGATAAGGTTTCCGCCGCTTCCTCCGTCTTCCTCATCCGAGAAGACAATCACCACCAAAAGGAGCAGGGAGAACATCATCACGAACACGCCGGAACAGGCAAAGAAAAGGTGTCTTAACTTCATGGTTTCTCCCCTTTCTTCTGTTTGGCAGCCGCTGTTACCGTTTTTGTCCACTCCTTTCTGGCGGTGGTACGCCGGATGGTAAAGTTAGATTCTTTTACCACAGGGGCAGCCCGTTTTCTTTCCGGTATCACAGGAACCGTATCGTTCTGGACAGGTCTTGTCGGACGGGGAGCAGCAGGTGTGATGGTTGGAGCCGCCTTTTGTCTTTCATCTGGATGGGATAGGGAAGTAGATGGGACTATCTGGCGTTCTGTCCTTATAGGTGGTGTCTGTTCATGGTGGATGGAAGCCGTTTTTACCATCGGAACCGAAGCCCGTTCTGCCACAGTTCCCCCATAAGAAATTTGTCCCCGTTCCCTGATGGATGGGGAAGCTGGCTGCATGGCTGGTTTTTCTGTATGAGCGGTATCTGCACGATTTCGGAAATCTTCTGGCTGCTTTGCAGTAACAGGGCGTTCATGGACAGGAGCAGTCCCTTTGGGTGCTTCGGAAGCTGTCTTTTGCGGTTGTTTTGCCTGTTCCAGTTCCGCCCTGCGTTCTGCAATGGTCTGTCTGCGGCTTTCTGCCTGTGCGTTCCGCTGTTCGGCTCTGGCAGTTCGGGTCTGGGTCACGCTGGAAGTAAAATCCCGTACTCCCTCTGATACCTGTGTTTTCCCGTGGTAAAGGGCGTACTTTGCATTGACAGGCAAATCCTTTGCCTGCTCCCGAAGCTGTCCGGCAGTATCGGCTATCTTATCTTTGGTATCTACCGCCGCACCTACCGCAGAGCCAGCCCGTTTCCATGCGGATTCCTTTTCCGGTGCTGCCTGTCCGTCTGGTCTGCTGTGGTCTGCCTGTGTCCGTTTGGAAGAGCCGGAGTGGGAAACAGTTCTCTGGTCTGAGCCAGCCTGTTTCCCTGCGTGGTATGCAGCCGTTCCAGCCCCAAGAGCCGCCACAGAACGTCCTAACTTATGCTGTAAACGGTGCATATGGGCGTGCATGAGCATACGGGGTCTTCGCATGATACGGCTCCCCATGCTTTGGGAATCCCCACTCTGTAAGGAGAACATCCCCATCAAATCCCCCAGCTTGAAATAAATTCCGGCAAAGGTCACTATCTGCAAGAACGCCGTCAGGAAGAACGGATATTCCCCAGACAGGTTGTAGAGCATGGTGGAAATACTGAACGCTACCGTGATAATCAGGGTGATTCCGGCTCTGGTAAGAATGGTATTGAACAGTTTTGTAATGGCACGTTTTGACATCCCCTCAAAAGAGGGAACCATGCTGAGGAGGAAGCTCACAGGCAGGAACATGGCGTAGATGATAAAAAGCACCTGTGAGAAAATCATTATCCCTGTGAGCAGGAATACAAAAATGGAGATACCGATATTGAAGATAAATAGGAAGAAGACGGTTCCCAAGCGGTTGATGGTCTTTGTGATGGTAAGGTTGGTGTTTTCCCTGTCTTCGATTTCCTCCACCACGATTTCTTCCCTGTCCTGCCCGTTGTTTTCGTCTGGACTGGTTGAGAGCAGGCGTTCCACACGGTCAGCCCCAAGGCTTTCCACATCCGAGTTGCCATATTGCAGCAGGAGCCACGGCTGCTTGACCTGTATGGAAAACAGGCTGTCCCGTATCAAATCCACGCTGTCTTTTCCTTGACTTTCCGAGTTCGGCAGCACAATCTTTGTGCCAAGGGTCAGGCTGGCATTGCTGATGTCTGCGGAAAATTCATTGATTTTCCCGATATAATCAGGGGCATAGGCGATAAAGGCAGCGGACAGCACGAACACCACCACGAAATTGACAACGGCATGGATGGCTTTTGTGGTTTCCCGTTTGATAAGCCCTGTGTAGGCAACGTAAATCCCCACCACCAGAATGAGAATCAGCAGGAACCCGATATAAAATCCCTCCGAGGACAAGCCGCCTGTGGTGACGCCTGCCAAGGTCTGCATATTTTTTCCAATGGAATCCGCCGTAGAGGAAATGAAATCCAGCGAGTAGGCTTCCTGAATCAGATACCCCGTGGCGTTGGAAAGGTACAGGCTGATTGTCCAGATAAAATTTGTGATGGCATACAGCCCGTACATCACCTGTTTTCCGATACCGTCCAGCCAGTTCCACGGGAGCCAGTCCCATCCGCTGTCCACATAAAAATCAAGTTGGTAGTTGTCCAGAGGATATTTGCTGTATTCGTTGGCAGCGTCCACCGTATCATCCACCAGTCCGGCAGCATGGGCGGCTGTGCCGAAGACTGCCAGCAGCAGGAGGATGAGCAGGAGTGCCAGAAGCACCCTGCCAATCACTTTTCCTGCCATGCTCCCGATTTTTTTCAGGGAGGTTTTTCCCTTTATCCGGCAAGGGACAAGGGCTGTCCCCTGCTGGATGGGCTTTCTTATCTTCATTTCTCCACCTCTTTTCTAACAGGCGGTCTGGTGTCAAAGGCATGGAACAGGTCTTCAAAGATGGGATGGAACTGTATCACTCCCACACGCCCGTACAAATCACTGATAAGGCACTGCCCGTTTTCCAAGTCACGGAGTCGCTTCTGGTTGTTTTCATCTTCGGAATCCACCCCGAAAAAGGCAAGGGTCTTCTTGATTTCGTTGATGTCCGTAGAACGGAACGCAAATTTCAAGCCCAGATTATTTTTCAGCTTTTCATCCAGCAAATCGTCCGTGTTCTGGGTGACAAAGTAAACGCCTGCGTTCATGGCACGTCCGGCACGAACCAGCTTCATAGAAAGGGTCTTGCCCTGTGCCACCTGTAGGAAGCTCCATGCTTCATCCAAATCCACAATCTTAAACACGCTGCGGTCTGTATGGATGAAGTCGAGGGCAAAGGTACTGATTACAATGAGCATTGCCACGGAAAGCAGCTCCATTGTGGTGTATTCTTCAAACGAGGTTTCCTTATCCGGCAGCACCAAATCCGCCACCTGAATGATGTTGAGCTGCTTTTCAAGGCTGATGGACTGTGTGACATCCCCATCCGAAAAGAGCAGGTGTGCAAAGTCATAGTCCGTAAAGGATTCGATATGGTCGGCTATGCTGGTGCTGATGGCGGTTCCCTCCGCCCGAAGTTCCTCAATCACTTTGAAAAGCCCCCGTTCCTCACTGTTTGTTACCGCACGGATGGCTTTCCGAAGAACAGGGAATTTCTCTCCGTCACGGCTGGAAATGCCTGTTAAAAAGGTCAGGATGTCGATTGCCAGTGATTCGGAATCCTTTGGGTTCTCCATAATCACATACGGGTCGAGCAAGCCCCTGTTCTGTTCCTCTGAGGTCAGGTTTACGATATTGATTTCATGGGCGATTTCCGGCAGGGTTTCTTTCCACCGTCCCCGTTCCGCTTTCGGGTCAACAATGAGTGCCTGTGCCCCAAATAATACGGAATAATAGACTATCATGTTGTTACTGAATGATTTTCCACCGCCGAGGGAGCCTACAAAAGCGGCAGCAAGGGCGTTGGTGACGGAGCCTTTTACCCCTTGACTGGCAAGGGCAGGCTTTAAGTACACGTTTCTTCCTGTATCAAGGCTGTACCCGATATAAATGCCCTCCGGTTCCCCCAACATCTGGGTTGCCCCGAAGCCAAGACCAGCGAGGAAGTCGCTGGTGACATACTGGATATAATCGTTCAGATACCGCTTGCTGGCAGGGAGAAATTCCCCATGCAGCCCCAGCATATCCCCAAAGGGGCGAACCAGCTTCACGTTCAAATCGTCATAAAAATCTTTCACCTCATTGCAGCGGCGTTTCAGTTCTTCCAAGTCGGGAGCCGTCACACGCACTACGTAGGATAGTTTGTACATGGATTCCTTGCTCTGGTCTAAGGTGGATTCCAGCTCATTTACGCTGTCTAAAGCGTCCACCACGTTTGTACTGGTTTCACTGTCATTCTGCCATGCGTGGTTGTCCAAATCTTTCAGCTCTTTTTTCTTGTTCCGCACCGTGGAGAGGGCTTTCCGGTTTGTCACAATCTCCACATTCATAGAGGTATCAATGGGAAAAGTAAATTGCTGCTGTTGATAGTAAAAGATTTCCGAGGATGGGAAGTCCAGTTCCCCCACAATGCTGTTGATGGTGAAGTAGGCGGCATAGACCGTCCCGTCTTCCTGTTCGATTTTCAGATACCGCTGGTTTTCCTCTATCAGACAACGGGTGGGTTTGATGAGGTCATAGTATTTCACCAGCGTTTCCTCCTGAAACCGCTTCTTCGGCAGGTAATACTCATAATCTTCGTAGGCAGTTCCGGTCTGCCCGTATAAATGCTCAATCAGATAGCCAAAATCGTCCTTATCCAGCCGCCGGACTTTGAAGCGGCGTGAGATTTTACTCTCCAACAGTTTTTCCATCTTCTGAAACCGCCAGATTTCCTCATTGCTCATGGAAACAAAATCCCCCATGAGCTTGTGGTTGACTTCATGGAGGAAGTCGGAAACAGCGGTCTTTGCTTCCCTGCGAAACTGCTTCATGGTGACTTCCTGCTCATTGACAAGCAGCTTGAAGCCAATAAAAAAGCGGTAGTCCACCTGATTTTCCCCTATCATGGAAATCAGGGCTTCGGTCTGTGCGTCAATCTTTGCACAGGCAACGTCCTTTAGCTTGCCCGTCACTTCCTGTTTGGAGCGTTCCTGTGCTGCCCGTATACTGGATTCGGTGCTGATTTGCAGGGCGTGAATCTTCCCGTCCCTGTTCTGGGCGATAAGCTGCCGGAACGAATCGTGTACCTGATATTTCTGTTCGGGGCTTAAAAAGGAATAGTTGTAGGGAAGCAGCTCATAGTAAGCGAAGCACTCCCCGTCATGGTTGAACACAAGGTTATTTTCGATATACTTAATCGGATATGCCATAAATATCACTCCTTACTGCCGTGATGGGCTGTGCCGGATATTCCTTTTCCAGTTTCACGGGCTTTCCTGCATACGTCAGTTTCGGGCGTACCAGATATGCCAGTACGGATTTCAGGAAGCCGTAAGGCTTCTTCCCGTCAAAGGTCTTCTGGCACATGAACCAAGTGAGGGCAAAGGGTACGCCGAAGTATTTCAAAAATGCCCCGTCAATGAACGAAAGGGGAGGGAGGTTCCCCAAGAGCATAACTGCAAACACCGACACCACGAACCACGCCATCTGTGTGAACGTGATGGGGAATGGCAGCTTAAAATCATTGATGGAATAGAGTACCTTTTCCACCGACCAGATACTGGTATAGCTTCGTATTTTCTTCATGTTGTCCGTCCTTTCTAAAAGCTGTCTCTTATACACATCTCCGAGCCCACGAGACTCCTGAGCATCTCGT
>ENA-OYWV01000341-OYWV01000341.1-human-gut-metagenome-genome-assembly--contig:-NODE-341-length-19332-cov-5.876381_pt1 | contig 19332 bp, 13 predicted proteins | sample MGYA00244812_ERZ653400 | MGnify/ENA primary metagenome ERZ653400 (study PRJEB26926, sample SAMN06165097) | human gut metagenome | biome: ENVO:00009003; feature: ENVO:2100002; material: ENVO:00002003... | reverse complement strand
TGTGTATAAGAGACAGGATGATGTAAATGCCGATTTGTAACTAATATAATGACAGATATAATGAAGACAAGATTTTTTGCACTTGCGACGCTCGTCCTCGCACTGGCAGCCTGCAACAACGAGAACCTGAACGGTGACCCAGTGGCCGCCCAGTTTACCGCCGACATCGCCCTCGCCACCCGCGCCAGCGGAACCACCTGGACTGGCGGCGACCGTATCGGCATCACCGACATCGGCAACGATACCCGGTACGGCAACGTGCCTTTCATCCTGAAAAACGGGAAATTTGAGGCAGAAGGAAAGGTTATCTATATCGAAGATGCAAAGACCCATACTTTCCGCGCCTACTATCCGTACAACGCGGCGGGAGGCATCCTCACAGCCACGACCGATGCCACGGCGCAGCAGAACCAGCCTGCCATCGACTTCCTCTTTGCTTCAGGAGCCACGGGAGACAAAAACAACCCGGTAGTAAGCTTCACCGACAAAACCGCCAAAGGCGGTGAAGACAACTCCTTCCACCACCGCATGAGCCAGATAACCCTTACCTTCGAGGCGGGCGACGGCGTGAATTTCAGCGTGGTCAAGCCTGAACGTTACACGCTGGACGGATTGTTACTCACCGGTACGTTCAACACGGCCGACGGTATTGCCACCGCAGACAACGGGGCACAGACCGGAGAACTGACCATGAATCTGGCAGACGGCAATCTCACGTCATCGATCATCCTCTTCCCGCAGACAGTTGCATCCCTGCCGTTGGTTGTGAATTACAAAGGTCAGGAATATCATGCCACACTCACCGTGCCCGAAGGCGCACTGCTGGCGGGCAACAATTATACCTATACCGTCAAGGTACGCAACAAAGTCCTTGAAGTCAGCGAAGCCACCATTGCAAAGTGGAACGATATAGACGGTGGAGATGTGGGTGCTGACCTGTAGGATGTTAATAATTAATCGATTAGAATGAAGAATTATGAGACATAGATTATTTATCCCCGCAGCCACCGCACTGCTGTTCGCCCTCGCCGCCTGCACGCAGGACGAACTTGCTGGCGATAACCGTCTGCCCGAAGGTGAATACCCCGTCGTCATCCGTGCCACCGGATTGTCCGTAGAAGCAACGCCGCTGGCAGCCCCTTCCACCCGTGCCACTGTGGACGGCGATTGGCAGGGTGTCTCTTCCGTGGCACTCAAGTTGGGCGATGCGGTAAAGGAATACACCGTAACGGCTTCTACCGATTTCAAGAGTGCCACACTCTCACGCGAGAACGCCCCGCACTACTGGACCAGCCGCGACCCGATTACCGTATCGGCATGGTGGCCCTTCAACAATGCCAACATCACACAGATGCCTGCCGTGAAGGTGGCCGAAGACCAAAGCAAATTGGCTGACTTCCAGAACAGCGACTTCATCTCTGCTGAGAACCGGAAAGTGGAATTTAACAACCCGACCTTGGAGTTCAACCACCGAACGGCACGCGTGGCAATCGAACTGAAGCCCGGTAAGGGATTCACAAGCGTGGACGGTGCCACGGTGAGCCTCGTGAGCCTGTCTGCCGATAACGGCAACCCGACTGCCATCAAGACCTACAACGCAAGCGGTAACACCTACGAGGCACTGACCGCCCCGCAGACCGTTGAGGCAGGCAAGCCGTTCATCCGGGTGGAACTCGGCGGCGGCACCTTCTACTTCCGCCCACAGAACAACGTCGTATTAGAGGCGGGCAACCGCTATAAATATACCGTCAAGGTGAACGCCTCCGGCTTGACGTTAGAGGGCTGCACTATCGGTGACTGGGCTGACGGCGGCGGCGAGAGCGGCGAGGCTGAGGATTTGGGCTATTCTATACAGGACGACGGCAGCTACATGGTCTATAACGCAGACGGCCTACTGGCATGGAACAAAGCGGCACAAAAAGACGAATCGATAAATTGCACCCTCACCGCCGACATCGACCTGACGGGTAGGGAATGGACACGGATAGGCACATGGCCAGGTTACTCCGGCATCTTTAATGGGCAGGGACACCGCATTACGGGATTAAACTTTTCAGCAGCGACTACTGAACTTTTTGGGTTATTAAATGAACGTGGTGTGATAAAGAACCTACAACTCATAGATGTGAATCTGTATGGCAGTAGTGGACATGCAGCTGGAATAGTGGAGGAAAATAATGGTCAAATCATTGCCTGCTCTGTGACGGGAAAAATTTCTGCATATGGTAGAACTAGTAGTATAGCCGATTTAAATTATGGCAGTATCACCGCTTGCTGGTTCAACGGCACATTGGAAGAGTATGAATCTGGAGCTATAGTGCGTCATAACTACGCTTATATAACTTCCTGTTATTGGGGAGGCAATGCCGGGCAAGGAGTATTCAGTAATCTTGGAGGAAAGGTAGATGCCACGAAGGTGGACGGCGCGACCGTGAAATGGCAAACAGCCGTCGACGGCATGAACACCGCCCTCACCAACAACGACTACCAGTGGGCACTCGGCACCGACGGTCTGCCCGTATTGCAAAAGAGACAATAACGAACCCTAAACATCACGCATCATGAAACGAACAACCATCCATATATCCGCAGCCATCGCCCTGCTGCTCGGCCTTGCCGCCTGCACACAGGACGAAGCGGGCTTCCTACCAGAAGGGGCGGAAGGCACACCCATCGTCTTCACCGCCACGGGGCTGAACCCCGCCGCGACAGCCACCGCCGGCACCCGTGCCCCAGCGGATGGCAATTGGACGGGTGTGCAGAGCGTGGCAGTTCTGATGGACGGCACGGTGAAGACGTACAACGTGACGCCCTCCACCGTCGATCTCACCAGCGCCACGCTGACCTCCACCGACCCGTACTACTGGACCAACCACAACGACATCACCGTCACAGCGTGGTGGCCCTACACCGCTGGCGAGACAACCCCACCTGCGGTAAAGGTAAAAGCCAACCAAAGTACCCAGAAAGACTTTGAGGGCAGCGACCTCATCGTAGCCGACGGACAGACGGTGACCTACGGTAGCCCCACGCTCCGCTTCACCCACCGCACGGCGCGAGTGACCATCGTTCTGACGGACTACACCGAGGGGCTGGCATCTGTGCGGCTGACGGGTCTCTCCACCGAAGGCGGCAACCCGGCCGAAATCACCCCGTATGACAAGGGTAGCAACACCTACACCGCCCTCGTAGCCCCACAAAGTGTGGTAGCTGGCACGGCCTTCATTACCTGCACCTTCACTAACGGCAAGACCTTCGTTTATAAGATGAAGAATGCTACCGACTGGCAGGCGGGCGGTGAATATACCTACACCGTCTCCCTCGCTGCGGCAAAAGACCCGGGATATACCATAGAGGGCAACGGCAGCTACACCGTGACCTCCGCCGATGGTCTGATAAATGTAGCCGAATTAGTGAACGGAGGTAAGACCGACATTAACATTACCCTCGGCAAAAACATTGACCTGACGGGCAAAGGCTGGACGCCGATAGGCACGAACTACGAAAAGCGATACAAGGGTACCTTCGACGGCCGCGGCCATACCATCAAGGGGCTGACCGTTACGACAAATGACCAATTTGTGGGTCTGTTCGGCTATCTCGATAAAGCTGGTACGGTGAAGAACGTGGTGATGGAAGGCATACAGATAACAAGCAATCACGTGTTAATGTCAGGCAATACTGGCGGCGTGGTAGGATATAGCTGGGGCACCATTGAAAACTGCTCGGTGTCGGGCAGCGTCAGCGGCACGAATTGTGTCGGCGGTGTGGTGGGTAGCCAAAAGGCCGGTTCCATCATCGGATGCAGCTCCTCTGCCATAGTTAAGGGAACGCGCTATGTCGGCGGCGTGGCAGGAGAAAAATGGGGCACCATGACCGCTTGCTATGCCACAGGCAACGTGACCTTAGAAATTAACTCCCCACAGGATCTCTCAGGCGGCGGTGTAGTGGGATTAAACGGAGGAAGCACCGTCCTTGCCTGCTATGCCACGGGCAACGTAAATAGTAAGGGTAGCAACACTGGCAATGTACATATCGGCGGCTTGTTTGGAGATAACTACACCGTCGTGACCGCCTGCTACTGGAAGAACAATCAGGAACAAGGCTTCGACCGCAATCAGCATAGCACCGCCCCCGAAGCCACGAAGGTGGACGACTCTGTCGTTACCTGGCAGAAAGCCGTCGATGTCATGAACACCGCCTTGCAGAACGCAGGCTCAAAGTGGCGTTACGAACTTAACGGAGCATTGCCTACCTTGAGGAAGTTGTAAACCGTTGCGGGCGGAAAAGTTACGCCCGCAACGGAAAGAACCAGAGTAATAAAATAACAGATATTATGAGGATAAGATTTTTTGCACTTGCAGCGCTCGCCCTCTCACTCGCCGCCTGCACACAGGACGAAGCGGGCTTCCTACCAGAAGGGGCGGAAGGCACACCCATCGTCTTCACCGCCACGGGGCTGAACCCCGCCGCGACAGCCACCGCCGGCACCCGTGCCCCAGCGGATGGCAATTGGACGGGTGTGCAGAGCGTGGCAGTTCTGATGGACGGCACGGTGAAGACGTACAACGTGACGCCCTCCACCGTCGATCTCACCAGCGCCACGCTGACCTCCACCGACCCGTACTACTGGACCAACCACAACGACATCACCGTCACAGCGTGGTGGCCCTACACCGCTGGCGAGACAACCCCACCTGCGGTAAAGGTAAAAGCCAACCAAAGTACCCAGAAAGACTTTGAGGGCAGCGACCTCATCGTAGCCGACGGACAGACGGTGACCTACGGTAGCCCCACGCTCCGCTTCACCCACCGCACGGCGCGAGTGACCATCGTTCTGACGGACTACACCGAGGGGCTGGCATCTGTGCGGCTGACGGGTCTCTCCACCGAAGGCGGCAACCCGGCCGAAATCACCCCGTATGACAAGGGTAGCAACACCTACACCGCCCTCGTAGCCCCACAAAGTGTGGTAGCTGGCACGGCCTTCATTACCTGCACCTTCACTAACGGCAAGACCTTCGTTTATAAGATGAAGAATGCTACCGACTGGCAGGCGGGCGGTGAATATACCTACACCGTCTCCCTCGCTGCGGCAAAAGACCCGGGATATACCATAGAGGGCAACGGCAGCTACACCGTGACCTCCGCCGATGGTCTGATAAATGTAGCCGAATTAGTGAACGGAGGTAAGACCGACATTAACATTACCCTCGACAAAAACATTGACCTCACCGGCAAAGACTGGACGCCGATAGGCACAGACTACGACAACTCATACAAAGGCACCTTCGACGGCGGCGGCCATACCATCACGGGGCTGACCTTTACGACAAATGACGAATATGCGGGTCTGTTCGGCTGGCTCAATAGAGCTGGTACGGTGAAGAACGTGGTGATGGAGGGCGTACAGATAACAAGCCATCAAATATATGGCGGCAGTATTGGCGGCGTGGTAGGATCTGGCTGGGGCACCATTGAAAACTGCTCGGTGTCGGGCAGCGTCAGCGGCACGGTGTATGTCGGCGGTGTGGTGGGTGTTCAAATAGGCGGTTCCATCACCGGATGCAGTTCCTCTGCCACAGTGAAGGGAACGGTCGATGTCGGCGGCGTGGCAGGTCAGACGAATTCGAGTGCCACCCTGACCGCTTGCTATGCCACGGGCAACGTGACCATAGAAATAAACCCCGCAAAGAATATCGCTGGCGGCAGTCTGGTGGGAATGAACGCAGGAAGCAGCCTCCTTGCCTGCTATGCCACGGGCAACGTAACCAGTACGGGTAGTAGCACTGGCAAAGTACATATCGGCGGCTTTTTGGGAAATAACTACACCACCGTGACCGCCGGCTATTGGAAGAACAATCATGAACAAGGCATCGGCTACAATAGGGAAAGCACCGGAGCCACGAAGGTGGACGGCTCTGTCGTTACCTGGCAGAACGCCGTTGATGCCATGAACACCGCCTTGCAGAACGCAGGCTCAGAGTGGCGTTACGAACTCACCGGAGCATTGCCCACCTTGAGGAAGCAGTAAACGTCGGGCGGAAAAAGTTCCGCCCGCAACGGAAAGAACCGAAGTATAACCCCAATAAAGAAAGGAGGACGTGATGGAACACACGGAGAATCCACCATATAGGTTTTGACATCAAGGCATTGTCAATAATAATATAGACTCCAGTGTAAATATGGAAGCTGTAAGCCGGACATTGTCAAGATTGGTGCTCATTAAAGGCAACAAATCAAGTAATTAAATTAAAAACATGGGACTTTTTCACAGAGGCAAGAAAAATAATGACGATGAGCCGGACAGTGTTCAAACCAATTCATTCTCTGATATTATGAATGGTTTGCAATACGCCGTAAACTGTGCACAAGATACATTGCAGAATCATCAGATACAAAATCTGACCAGACTTTTTGAAGGAACAAATGCAAATAACGCAAATACGTTCCAATCGAAAAAAATCATGGTTGGAGACAAGACTATTGATATTCCACTTATAGCCTTGATATCCCATCATTATCTTGCGATGGATAATGTGCAGATAAAGTTCAAGGCGAAGGTCGGAAGCGTGGAATCACAGATTCCAGAAAACAACTTATTGTTATCCAGCCCACAAAGAGCCAATCTCCAGATGCAGATGAGCAACATAAAACCGGATGCGGATGATGTCATGGAGGTTTGCGTCAATTTTAAGGTTCAGGAGACTCCGGAGAGCATTTCCCGAATTATTGACGATTTTGTAAAAAACATCTAACAATTTTAAAATTCAAATGTTATGGCAGAAGAAATATTAAACCAAGGGCAACAAGAAAATGCGGAAAACTTGAATGAAAATGTAAGCGGACAGGCGAAAGAAATTATCTCCGCTGCATTGAAAGAGACTCAAAACAGAGAAACTTCTCCGGTTCTTAAAGCAGATTCAAACGTGACTGACAAATTCAAGGGGCTTCCCATGCGGGAACTTATTGCAGCTCCACTTATTGCAGCAGCCGAAGCACAACAGGAATTGGCAGCGACAGCATGGAATTTCTACCAGCAAATTGCATTTGATGGTAAAAGCGGCAATAAAGCGCGTATATTGGAATTCGATGTCGAAAGACCGATACAGCAGAATGAAAAAATGACAACAATAAAACAAACGGTAAAGGCTCCGTTTATAGGATTGGTGCCTATTCCTGCCCTGCTTATAGATCGCGTGGATGTCGATTTCCAGATGGAGGTTACCGATACGTCAAACGTAAAAAGCACTACCAACGCAGAAGTAGAGGCAAAAGCCTCTGCAAAACGTTGGTTTATAAATGCGGAAATCAGCGGCAAAGTCACGACCGCCCGTGAGAACACCCGCATGACCAACCAAACGGCAAAATACCAGATACATGTTTCGGCCAGCCAGCAACCACAGACCGAAGGTCTGTCAAAACTGATGGATATAATGGCTTCCTGTATCGAGCCTATAAATACAGAAAGCAGTAAATAGAGTATAAACATATAGAACGGGATGGATAAAGTCCCGTTCAAATTTGATAATAATTATTATGAAAACATAATAAATGCATCAAACATCTAAAAACAGCCATATGAAAATTTGTACATGGAATTCCCAAGGAAATCCTCTTAATGATGCTATTAAATTAAATATATTGAATCATCTATTAACAACAGAACAATGTAATGTCGTTATGATACAAGAATGTGGTAATTTCATACTGCCTGCACAACATAGTGGTAGATACCACTATGTTGTGGTAGAACATGCAGGTGCTTATAATTGTAGATGTAATACTTGTATCATTGCGGATTTGAATTTTGTAGCATCAATACATTATCTGATATCAGGAACAGGCCGATCTGCAATTTGTTTAAATTATAATGGATGTAACATTTATACCCTTCATTGCGAATCTGGGTCTGGTGCTGTAGGAGATATAAGAGATTTAGTACGTCATGCAGTATCTCCTTTCATCATTGGCGGAGATATGAATTCAACGCCAAGCGAATTATCAGAATATTTAAGAATAATGACCACAGGTACCAGGAGTAGGCCGGGAAATAGTGCTAATTTTGCTTGTTGTGGTATGCCAACACATTTTTCAGGTCGAGAATTAGATTATTTCCTTATCGATAGCAGATTACAGCTAAGAACATGTGTACTAAGATATCATATGATGGGTGGGGATCACTATCCTGTGATATTGATATTTAGTTAACCAATTATATTTTTCATCAACAAACAGTGTCGCTGCGATATAAAATATTTTTCGGCTATGCCATACTTATGGCGGTCATCGGTAGCATGGCCGCCATTCTCATCCATGAACCTGCGAAGTTCCACGACCTATATGCGTATTTTAAATAACGGTATTTACACAAACAGCAAATGAGCGAACAATTCGTTACCACTACCAAGCATTTCCGCAAGATGCTTGCCGCAGGCTATCTGTTGATAGTCCTGCTGGTGGGCGGCATCATCTGCACGTGGCTCGGAGAATGGCGCGACTTGGAGTTGCTGGAACGGGAGAACCGTGAAATCAACCGCTTCCGCAAGGAAACACACGATGCGTATGTGGGTGTGGTGGAGTTGTCTCTTTTGGGCGAGTCGGTGCTGGAATGGGACGATAAGGATGTGGCGGCATACCGGCGGCAACGGATGACGGTGGATAGTATGCTTTGCCGCTTCAAGAGCCATTACGAATCGGTGCGCATAGACAGCGTGCGCCACTTGCTGGAGGACAAGGAAAAGCGGCTGTGCGCCATCATGGAGGCTCTGGAACAACAGGCGGATATCAACCGCCGGATAGCCAAGCAGGTGCCGGTGATAGTGCAAACGAGCAGGCAGGAAGAGCCGAAGAAACAGAGGAGGAAAGGTTTTCTCGGGTTGTTCGGCAAGAAACAGGAAGCACCTCCGACGACGACCACCACGATGCTCTACACACTGAACCGTGATATGATAGCGCAACAACGTGCCCAGAGCCATCGTCTGTCGGAGTATGCCGACAGCCTTGCCAGCCGCAATGCGGAACTGAACCGCCAACTGCAAACCCTTATCCAGCAGATGGACCACAAGGTGCAGGCTGACTTGCAGGAACGTGAGGCGGAAATATCCGCTATGCGTGAAAAGTCGTTCTTGCAGGTAGGTATCATAACGGGTGTCATGCTGCTGTTGCTCATTATTTCATACATCATCATTCACCGCTATGCCACCCGCATCAAGCAGTACAAACGTAAGACAACAGATTTAATCGGGCAACTGCAAAAGTCCGTAAAACAAAACGAATCGTTGATAGCCTCACGCAAGAAAGCGATGCACACCATCACCCACGAGCTACGCACACCACTGACTGCCATACATGGATATGCGGAACTGATGCAGGACAACGAAGAAGAAAAGATAAGCGGTTATGCGGACAATATCCTGCAAGCCTCCAAGAGAATGACCGACATGCTCAACTCCCTGCTTGACTTCTTCCGCTTGGACAGCGGCAAGGAACAGGCGAATGTCCGTCCGTTTCGTTTGGAAAACATCGCGGAGCTGTTGCAAACGGAGTTTACGCAACAAGCAGAAGCAAAAGATCTTAAACTTACCATCGAGTGCCCGGAGGGTATTATCCTGAATGGCGACAAGGAGCGCATCATACAGATATGCGACAACCTGCTGGGCAATGCCGTCAAGTTCACGAATGCCGGAAGCGTTTCACTTGTCATAAGCTATGACGGCAATAGGCTGACCCTTGTAGTAGAGGACACCGGAACCGGCATGAGTGCGGAAGAACAACAGCGAGTGTTCGGAGCGTTCGAGCGGCTTTCCAACGCCGCCACGCAAGACGGTTTCGGATTGGGGTTAAGCATTGTGAAACAGATAGTCGGGATGCTTGGCGGCACTATACGCTTGGAAAGCGAAAAAGGAGAAGGCAGTCGTTTTACTGTGGAGTTGCCAATGAACACTGCCGATATTGGTATTGAAGAACAGACAGCCGCAGAAAGTCTGGCTCATATAGAAAGACCTTATTCTGTCATCGTATTGGACGACAATCCGATGGTATTATCCATGACAAAGGAAATGTATGCTGGTATAGGTGTGCATTGCGACACGTTCACCACTATTGGCGATGCAATGGAAGCCATGCGGCAGCACACATACGACCTCATGATAACCGATATGAAGATGCCGGAGATTAACGGCTATGAGGTGTTGGAGTTGTTACGCTCGTCAAGTGTCAGCAACTCGAAAGAGATTCCCATTGTCGTGGCGACCGCCTCCGGCAGTTGCAGCGAAGAGGAGCTGTTGGAAAATGGATTTACCGCCTGCCTGTTCAAGCCATTTTCCATTTCCGAACTGGTTGCTGTATCAGACAAATGCCTTTTGACAAGTACGGACAAGGATGAACTTCCCGACTTGTCCTCTCTGCTTGCATATGGTGACAAACGGGCGATGCTCGACCGTTTGATAACCGAAACAGAAAAGGATATGCAGGCTGTCCGGGAAATCATGGAGAGGAATGACCGCAAGGCGTTGGACGAATGGATACACCGTCAGCGAAGTTCATGGGCTGTTATCCGTGCTGACAAACCCTTGTGGAACCTGTATGAACTGCTGCATCAAGAATCTGAATGTTCCGAAATGGAATTGCGGAAATGCGTGGATGCCATGCTTCGTATGGGAACAGTTATCATAGAACTTGCGCAAAAGGAAAGGAGGTTGTCGGATGAAAGTATTTGTGATTGAGGACAACCCCGTCTATAACGATTATGTCTGCAACCTGCTGAAGAAAGACAGCTTCGATACTATGTCGGCATATAATCTTGCCACTGCCAAGAAACTATTGGTAAAGTCAGAGGTGGATGATATTGTCGTTGCCGACCTACGCCTCCCCGACGGTGAAAGCATAGAGTTGTTACGGTGGATGCGTGCCAACGACAAACAGCAGGTGTTTATCGTTATGACCAATTACGGGGAGGTGCATACGGCAGTGGAAAGTATGAAGCTCGGCTCAAAGGATTACATACAGAAACAGTTGTTGGAGGATAAACTGATACCGCTTATCCGCACCCTGCAAAAAGAACATGAAAAGCGACTACAATGGAACATTCCGATATTCGTCCGGCAGGGCGAAGCCTATCAGAAAATCAAGAAACGTGTGCGCCTTGTAGCCACCACCCGGATGAGCGTGCTGATACTGGGCGAGAACGGTACGGGCAAGGAACATATCGCACAACATATACACCAACAAAGCAAACTTGCCGATAAACCTTTTGTGGCAGTGGACTGCGGAGCCTTGTCCCCGTCATTGATACAATCCGCCTTCTTCGGACACGTCAAGGGCGCGTTTACGGGTGCCGAAGCAAACAAGACGGGGTATTTTCTGGAAGCGGATGGCGGCACGCTGTTCCTTGACGAAGTGGGCAACCTAACAATGGAGATGCAACAGATGCTGCTCCGCGCCATACAGGAACGCCGTTACCGTCCCGTCGGAGCAAAGGAGGACAAAACAGCCAACGTGAGGATAGTGGCTGCAACCAACGAGGATTTGCAGAAAGCCGTAACGGAAAAGCGGTTCCGGCAGGATTTGCTCTATCGCTTGCAGGAGTATGTGATAACCATGCCGCCCTTGCGCGACTGCCCGGAAGACATCATGCCATTGGCCGAGTTCTTCCGTGAAATGGCAAACCGTGAGTTGGAACGTGAAGTAAAAGGTTTTGCCGCATCTGCCCGTAATGCCCTGCTCGCCCATGCGTGGCCGGGCAACGTGCGCGAGTTGAAACAGAAGATACAGACGGCAGTCCTGCAATCAGAAGGCGATATGATAACCGAAGCCGATTTGGAACTTGACAATGAACCGTCCGCTACTTCCGCTTGTTTTACATTGAAGAGCGGGGATGAAGAAAGAGGACGTATCCTGCGTGCTTTGAAACAAGCAGCCGGTAACAAGAAAATGGCTGCAAAGATACTGGGTATCGGCAGGACAACGCTGTATAATAAATTGGTAGAGTATGGATTGAATGAAGAAAACTGACCGGAGTATGGCTGTAAATGGCAATAATTGATTAACTTTGCAATTGTATTTCAGAAAATAGCAGGCGATTGGGTAACTTTTCGCCGATGATATAGACATAAGACCGCAAGGCGTTTCGAGCGAAAATCTGGTAAATTGAAACTACGGAGACGATTGCGTGATGCTTATGCTATGCCTACGCATAGCGTGCATTCACGTACTCTCCGTAAAGGCTTTACCAGAGCCATCGCTTGAAAGTAGTGTGAATTGCACGCTACTTTTTTGCCTCGCCAAAAAGGAAAGGAAATACGTTATGGCGAAAATACAATTACTTGCCGTTATCTCAATAGATGGCTGTCCGATGAAACTGCATCCCCGGAAGCGGTTGCTTCAAACCGAAGATTACGGTATGGATGAAATACGTGCCAATGCCCTGTATAAGCTGACATCCGACTATTCGGTATCCGTGCTTCAAGAATGGAGGGAGGAAGGTGGAAGCATTTGCCATTTGTTGGAAGTAACTGCCGGGAATACCGAATATGCCAACGGACTGTTACGGATGAACGTGATAGATGAAATCATACTATACGTTGTTCCAACCATCGACGGAAACGGAGCGCATTTTTTCAAGTCAGCACTACCTATGAATGACTGGCGGCTTATGGAGAACAAAACTTATAGGGACGGAGTAATCCGGCTTACCTATCATAAAGAGCCACGGGCATAAAATGTTCAGATTATGAACATCTTGGCGGAATTTCCGTGTTCAGAAAGTGAACACATGTTCAGAATCTGAACACATTTCACAAGGGATGCAATCAAGGATAAAATTATTTTTGAATTTTATCTTTCTGAAAAACAATGTAGTACAATTTTCTCACAATCTTTTCTCGTGTTTAGGGCTATGATTTGCCCATATATCAGTGTGCGCACACTGATAAACAAGTGTAAACCCTCAAAACAGAAAAGATAATGAACCATCTCATATTGGCGGAAACACAGTTTTTCGCCCTGATAAACGGAAAAGACAACGGTAGCACGGAAACGGCATACGGCGGATTCGTGCAGGAAGTAATAAACCTGTGCTACGGCGGCAATGATGCCAAGCATATTATTGTGGCGTTGGCTTTTGCCGAAATCGAATTACAGCACCATCCGCAGAACTTGTCGGCATCGGAGGAGAATGTCGTCACTGTGTATATCCGCAAGGCGTTATCATTCATCCGAAAGATGCAGAAGATGGTATCCGCTTCTGCAATTACCTCCGTGCCACCACTAACATCCACATCCGAAACCAAAGCCACAGTCCCAGCCTTGCAATGGACCGGTAATGCCGTCGAGTTGGTAGAACTAATCTATGCCCTCTACGCCACCGGCTGCATCAATGGCGGCAAGGCTTCGCTGAAAGAGCTTGCTCCTGTCCTCTATTCCTTTTTCGGTGTGGAGTCCAAAGACTGCTACCGCTTCTATACGGACATCAAACGCAGGAAAAGCGACAGTCGCACCTACTTCCTTGAAAAGATGCAGGACAAACTGAACGCGAAGATGCGACATGACGATGAATTGGAGCGGATGAGGAGATAAACGAATGCCAAACAAAGGATAAGCGGCCGGATTATACGGTTTCTTATCCTTCTTCATTTACAATCACTCTATTATCTGCCGGAAAGCCGATTAAAATCATTAACTTTGCAAGTATTAATCAATGACGGATGAAAATAGATAACCTCGAAATATTGAACGGACTGATTGCCGGAGCCGAAGGCGGGACAGTTGAGTTCAAAGAAACTACCGGGCAGTTGGAGCGTGGAATGGAAACTCTTTGTGCCTTCTTGAACGGTACGGGCGGCACGGTGCTGTTCGGTGTAACCGACAAGGGAAAGATTATCGGTCAGGAAGTGAGCGACAAGACGAAGCGCGATATTGCGGAAACCATCAGACGAATCGAGCCGTTTGCGACCATTGATATATCCTATACAGACATTCCGGGAACGAACAAAAGTGTTATAGCTTTATCAGCGGAAGAACAACGATATATGCGCCCGTTCACCTATAAGGGGAGGGCTTATCAACGGATAGAGAGCGTTACATCTGCCATGCCGCAGGGTATATACAACCTGTTGGTTATGCAGCGAGGCGGAACCTATGCTTGGGATTCCATGCAAAATCCCGGCTTGAAAATATCCGACCTTGACGAAACGGCAATCTTGGGCGCAGTACGTGGAGGAATCAGAGGCGGACGTTTGCCGGAAGGTTCTATGCAGGAGGATGTCCGAACCATCCTTGAAAAATTTGACTTGTTGAATGATGGAAAGCTGAACAATGCTTCCGTTGTCCTATTCGGACGGAACTTCTACCATTATCCCCAATGTCTGCTCCGTTTAGCCCGGTTCAAAGGAACGACAAAAGATGAATTTTTAGATAATCAGCGTGTGACAGGCAATATATTCAACTTGCTGGATGCTGCAATGGCATTTTTCTTCAAGCATTTGTCCCTCTCCGGTAAAATTGAAGGTTTGTACAGAGAAGAGGAACTGAATGTGCCATATAAGGCATTGAGAGAATGTTGCATAAATGCTTTTGCACATCGTGTTTACCATCGCCCCGGCAGTTCAGTCGGGATTGCTATCTATGATGACCGCGTGGAGATTGAAAACAGCGGAACATTTCCGCCTGATATTACCATTGAGAAACTGTTGGGTGGCCACAATTCCGAACCACAAAATCTGATAGTAGCCAATGTGCTGTACAAAAGTGCAGTATTGGAGAGTTGGGGACGTGGCATAGCCCTTATGGTAAACGAATGTCGCCGTGTCGGTATTCCGGATCCGGAGTTTCATACCGACGGCAATGCTGTATGGATTGTGTTTCATTATACAAGAACTACAGTAGGACAAGACCCCACAGCAACCCCACAGCAACCCTATAGTAACCCCACAGTAACCCCACAGTTAGGAAAACTGTTGTCTGCTATTGGGAACAACACTCTCTCTGCTAAAGAAATCATGGAGAAAACGGGAATGAAAGATAAAAGGAATTTCTTAAAGAACTATATCCATCCGGCAATAAATTCCGGTTTGGTCCTTTCACTTTATCCCATAGGCTCCAAGAGTCCGCAACAGAAATACTATCTTACTGATAAAGGTAAAGGTTTCCTGCAACAATAACGGGTATGGCTAAAAAGAAGAAACATAAGAATGATGTAAAAACTGATTTACCGATAATCATGGATTATGGTATCGGCAGTATATCCGTTTATGACCCGGCAGACATAATGCCATACAACGAGCCGCCAATTAGCGAACAAATCCGCTTCAAGAAACTCGGCAAAGAGATGAAATCCGAGTTCAAGTGGCTGGTATCTTCCGTAGTGATTGAGTATTGGCAAGAAAACCGACAGATACCTTTCGGTGAAGAAATGTCGAAACTCAGAACCAGACTGTTGAGAATGTTTGCCGAAGAATACAGCATACTGCTTAAAGACGATACAGAGCTGAAAAATTATTTGCTGACGCTTGCCATTACCACCATCAACAAGCATCTCAAATCTGAGAATAAAAAGAGGGTGTCAAAACTCTCTTTTTAACAAAATTACCCTTGCTACAGATATCTGTGACAGGGGTAATTTTCATATTTTGGGTGTTTTGACACATCCCCTTTTTCACATATAAAGGAATCTGTTATTTCTGCTGCAACAGGTGTTTCAAGTTTTCATCATTTGCGATACGTTCCAGTTCCTCTTGAACAATCTGCTTCACTTCCTCCTTGATGCGCCTGTAATTCGCCTGAACCGTTTCCTTCATGCGGTCGTTGCCGTCCCCGTCCGTAAAGTCGGTAATGACGGGGATTTTCTTGTAGGCTTTCTCCTCGCGCCTCACCTTCTCGGCATCCACGACAATCTCGCAATGGAAAATCTTCTGCTCGATACGCTCGTTGAAGTTGTCGGACACCGAACCAACAAACATACCCTGCGTCAAGCCGGAAATCTTGCTCGGCGGGATGAGTGAATCCATCTGCGTGTTGATGGAGGTGGAAACATCCTGCCGGTTGATGGAGATGGACTGCCGTTTCTGCAACACCTTACCGAAGCGTTCGGAAAGCGTCTTGGCGGTTTCACCCACCACCTGACCGGAAAAGATATTGCCGACGGTGTTCATCACGACCTTCGCTTCTTTATCACCGTAGTCGCGCACCAACTGGCTGAAATCCTGAAAGCCCAGACACACGGCAACCTTGTTGCTTCGCGCGGTGGCGATAAGGTTGTCCAACCCCTTGAAATAAATCGTGGGCAGCTCGTCGATGATGACCGACGACTTCAGCATCCCTTTCTTGTTGATGAGTTTCACGATACGGGAGTTATACAGACCGAGAGCGGCCCCGTAGATATTCTGACGGTCGGGATTGTTGCCCACACAGAGTATTTTCGGTTCTTCGGGGTTGTTGATGTCCAGCGTGAACTCGCTGTCCGACATCACCCAATAGAGCTGCGGGGAAATCATCCTTGACAAAGGGATTTTCGCGCTTGCTATCTGCCCCATCAACTGCTCCGCAGCCCCTCCGAGCCATGCGTCCATGAACGGAGAAAGATAGTTTTCCAATTCCGGGTAAGAGGTCAGTATCGGGAAAATATCCTCATAGCGGCGGTTCAGGAACTCAATCGCATGGGGGAACGTGCAGTATTTGCCGCCTTGATAGATTTTGAGATACCATATAATGCTGGCAAACAAAATAATAGGTGATTCCACAAAGAAGTCGCCCTGCTTCTGCACCCACGTTTTATTGAGGTTGAGCATTATCGTATAGGCACTCTCGTAGGCATCCGTAATATCCTCCATGAAATCCGGGTGGATGGGATTACAGCGGTGCGAGCGTCGCGGGTCGTCGAAGTTTATCACATAAAACTTCGGCTTCACCTTGTAACCCTCCGGGTGGTTCAGCAGATGGTTGTAGGCGATTGTAGATAAGTCGCTGAATTTGAAGTCATATACATACATCGAAAAGCCCTTTTCAATCTGCTGCTTGATGAAACTGTTTACCACCGCGTATGACTTTCCACTACCCGGCGTACCCAACACGATGGAGGCACGAAAAGGATTCACCACATTGATCCATCCGTTGTTCCAACGCTTTTTGTAGTAGAACCGTGTCGGAAGATTGACCGAATACTCGCTTTCGATAAGCCTTGTTTCCTGCATGAAGCTCTCGTTCTCGTTGTTGAACACATCATCCATGAGGTTGTGCTTCAACAGGCGGCTCAACCACAGACCGCCCATCAGCAGGAATACATAGCCCGCGCCAACGGTCAGGATATACAGTCCCGTCACCGCCTCCACCGGCAATGGCAGGGCCAGTATCCACCAGTTGAGGAAGAACAGCACGAAGCCCACGGCAAGGACCGCCCAGATTTTCCCCCACGTGATTTTCTCGCCCTTCACGCCCTTTGTCCCCAGACAGGACAGGGCAAGCAGGAGGACGGCAAATAGTTTCGTGTAGAGGATGGAACGGAACAGCCCCGCCGTGCGGTTGAAGTTCATCAGTATCCTGTCCACCACACCGATGTCCACACCCCAGAGCCGTATGGCTTCATAACAGAACCAGTACACGTTCATGACCACTAAAATAATACTCACGGCACGCAGAAAATCCATGATTTTCGCCAACGCCCTCAAATCGTCTTCTTGTTGTGACATACATTGATTTTTTTGATTGTTGATATTTTCGATTACATTCCCAAGCCCTTGCGCTTCTTCTTTTTCTTCTTGCGCTGCATCGCCCGGATGAAGGCTTCCTCCTCGGCGTCCACTGCCGGACCTTCGGGGGCAAACAGGTTCATACCACCCGAATGGTTCTCGTATTCCCCTCCGGAATATCCTTGTTTGTCCTCTTGTCCCTCCACCATAACGGAAAGCGGAATCGACGGCTGTCCAGCGTAAGGCTGCGTGAAGTGTTCCTGCAAGGCGTTGGCGGAAAGTTCCTTGCCCATGCGTGAGCCGTTCAGCACGCAGCCCGTACGGTGGTCGATGAACGTGGCTCCGTAGATGCGCCCTTCCTCCGTGTAGCGTAGTACGGTGTCGATGCCCTTTCCTTTGAGGGTGGCTACAAACTTCTCCTTGTCATACGTGCCTTCCAGCACGGAAAGGACGGTGCGTTTCGTCATGTCGGCAAGTTTCCTCTCCTTAAACTCCTGCTTGGAACGGGCAAACTTCTTCTGTACGGCTTCATAGCCGACGGACTTCCCGAACAGCGAGGACTTGAAAGGATTGCCGACCTTGTTGCCCTTGTCGTCCGTGACGGAATAGACCAGCCCGTGATACTCACGTCTGCGCACATTGCCATGTGCTTCCTCCACTGTCATATTATATAAGGAAAGGAGGGCACGGTATTCTCCCATCGTTTGGAAACGGTATTGCCCGTTCAAAGCCTTAACGATATTCCCCACCTGCTTCTTCACGTCGCCCGCAGAGGCGTCCACCTTGCGCAGCGGCGTGTCAAGACGGCGATTCTTGCGTTCCGCGTCATGCAGCCCGTACTTCCGTTCCAGTTCGCGTGTTATCTGCTTGCTCCGGTAAAAATTGTTCCGGGTGTCTATGCTCCTGCCGTCCCCGTCCACCCGCACCGTCACGATATGCAGGTGGTGGCGGTCTATGTCCTCATGCTTGTACACCATATAGGGCTGGTTGCCGAAGCCCATCTTCTCCAGATACTCCCGTGCGATGTTCTGAAGCTCCGTGTCCGTCAAAATATCGTCGGGATGCGGATTGAGCGAGATATGCACCACCGGTTTCTCCACCTTCGACCGCACGGGCATCAGAGCGAGAAAGTCCTCCATAGCCCGGTGGATGTCCATCGTTCCCGTACCGTCATTGTAGATGCGGTTGGTTGTCAGAAGCCGCCCTTTCGCCTCGTTGATCTTCTCCCCGTTGTAGGCAAGTGCGCCATACAACGAGTTTCCTACACTGATTTTTGCGACCATTTTTCCTGCATCTCCCTTGAAAGTTCCACAATCTTACGGCTCAGTTTTACGAGTTCGACGGTCTGTTGCTCCAACTTGTAAAGCAACGCCATCGCCTTTTTCTCGGAAAAATGCAGCCTCAGTTCCTTCACGACTTGGTTGTAGTTCGTGCCTATTGCGCGGAATTGCGCATGAAAATCAGATAGCTTGGTGTAGTAATCCACCAGCGTCTTGTCCACTTTCAGCACCTTGAACGGTTGCCCGAAGAAGTGCGCTTTCAGGAAAACCGACTTGGCGTAAACGCCCGACTTCTCGAACATGGAGAGGAAACGGTTGTGTTCCTCCTCGTTGAAACGGACGGTGTAGCGGAACACCGCCGGATCAGG
>ENA-OYWV01000338-OYWV01000338.1-human-gut-metagenome-genome-assembly--contig:-NODE-338-length-19437-cov-7.782014_pt1 | contig 19437 bp, 16 predicted proteins | sample MGYA00244812_ERZ653400 | MGnify/ENA primary metagenome ERZ653400 (study PRJEB26926, sample SAMN06165097) | human gut metagenome | biome: ENVO:00009003; feature: ENVO:2100002; material: ENVO:00002003... | reverse complement strand
GAAATGGCGGCTCTGGAAAGAAGCCGAAGAAAATAAATTGCGGAGCTTAGGCGTTGATGAAGATACCATTGAAAAGCTCCGTGTCCACGATTGGGAAGTATTCAACTCTGACAGAAGGTTTTACCAGAGACTAAAGGATGTGGCTACATACCTTGAGGAAATGGAAGCCGATGTGGAGCTGCCCGAAATAAGAAGCGTTGACGACCTGCTTAACAGCATCGAAAATCAGAAGCTCTATCAGGCTCTTATCATGGTGGACAAGCCGACCCTGCAGATTGTTCTGATGCGGTTGCAGGGCTATAAGTCTAGTGAAATAGCTGATCTGCTCGGCTTATCTGAGCAGACCGTTTATAAGCGGATGCAGCGGTTCAAGAAAAAAATCAAAAAAAGTTTAAAGTAATATATAAAACGGGTACTGCAGCAGGCTATGGGATGAGGGGGAAAACTCTCATCCCATTTTCCTTGTGTGACGAGAATGTTCTTTAGAAAGCTGTGAAAATTCATATTTGCACAGTTGATTAAGAAAATGGGGCGGATATAATAAAAAACGAAGATTTTATGTGTAACTCCACCTGAACTCCACTTTTGTATGTTACCATTACTTTGGAGGTGTCGAAATGACAAAAATGATTTTAATAGTAGAGGATGAAGCCTCTATCCAGAACATAATCAAAGCATTTCTTGAGGACGCAGGATATACCACGGTTTTAGCTGATGACGGACTGGAGGGAATTGAGAAATTCCATAAGTATAGCCCCGATTTAGTGCTGCTTGACCTGATGCTGCCGAAAATCGACGGTTTTGCGGTTTGTGAGCTGATTAGGAAAGAAAGCCAAGTCCCCATTATCATGCTGACCGCACGGGATGACGACGACAGCCAGATGAAGGGCTTTGACGCACTGGCAGACGATTATATTACTAAGCCTTTCACTATGCCCCTCGTCATGCGTCGGATTGAAGCGGTACTGCGCCGCACAGAGCAGGGAAACCAGACGGAAAATACCGTGATACATTATAAGGAAATATCCTTAGATACGGACAGCTTTACCGTCCTTGTCAGCGGCGAAAGTGTTTCCCTTACGACACGGGAGTTTGAGATATTGAAACTCTTTCTGGAAAATCAGGGGCGTGTGTTTACAAGGGATAACCTGCTGAACACGATCTGGGGCTATGACTACTTTGGCGACGCAAAGATTGTAAATACACATATCAAAAATATCCGCAGGAAGTTGGGCGTGGATTACATAGAAACGATCAGAGGGATGGGATATAAAATTGAGAAAGAGAATTAGGAAAAGTATTCAGGCAAAAACATTTATCAGTATGATGGTGCTACTTATAGGCTGCTGTATCATCATTTACAGTATGGTAATGATTTTTCTGCCAAAGAATTACCAGACAGAGCTTGAGCATCAGGTCACAGCAGACTTTTATGGCATGGTTGAAATGTTGGAAAGAGACGGTTGGGAAGAAAGCTCTGACAGTCTGCTTGAGTTTTCCATGAAGAACAACGCCACCGTAAAAATTGATGACGAAAACAATAACAATGTATTCTCCGTGAACTTTGCAAATATGGAGGATGGCGAAGTCGTTTCCTCATCTTCCCCGTCCATGAGCTGCTCGGCAACCTTTGTGCAGGACGGTCAGACCTACCGGCTTTCCGCTATCGTTTCCCTTGTGGCGGTAAGCCAGTCCTATGATATTTTGATAAAGCTCCTGCCATTTATCGCTGCTATGATACTTTTTATTTCTGTTATCGGGGCTTTCGTCTGCTCCCGCTATTTTTCAAAACCGTTGGTGGATATTTGCAGCGTTGCCAGACGGATGACAAGGCTTGATATGACTTGGAAATGTGATGTGAAGCGTCAGGACGAAATCGGAGTTTTGGCAGCCAGTCTGAATGAAATGTCAGGGCGGTTAAGTGCTGCTCTGGACAGCCTGAAGACAGCAAATGAGCAGTTACAGCAGGATATTGAAAAGGAACGGGAGCAGGAAAAACAGCGGATTGACTTTTTTACCTCTGTCTCCCATGAACTCAAGACCCCTATCGCAATCATTAAGGGCGAACTGGAAGGGATGATTTACAAGGTTGGCGAGTATAAAGACAGAGATACTTATCTGCGCCATTGTCTGAAAACCGTCAATGATATGGAACATATCGTGAAAGAGATCCTGTCGGCGGCAAGGATGGGCGGAAGCGATTTTCAGCTTGTACGCTCTGACTTGAATATCAGCCAGATACTCCAAAAAGTTTGCAGGAAGAACAGTGGCAGGATGGAGGATAAAGAAATGGAGCTGAATATGGAGATACAGCCGGACTTTCATTATGAGGGCGACGGGCGGCTAATAGAGAAAGTGTTCTCCAATGTCATCAGCAATGCGGCAGCGTATTCCCCGGCAGGTGCTGTGATAACCGTGTCATTACAAAATGGCGTGTTTGCTGTGGAAAACTCAGGCGTTCACATAGCGGAGGAAGATTTAAAACAAATCTTTACCCCCTTTTATCGGGTAGATAAATCCCGTAATCGGAACAGCGGCGGCAGCGGCTTGGGACTGTATATCACAAAAACGATACTCGACCATCACGGTATCCCTCATAAAATGGAGAATACAGAAAATGGTGTGCGGTTTACTGCTATCTTCTCAGAGGCGGCAATGCCGGAGCAGCTCGCTGTTTGTGCGCCATCTGGCGGTAAGGAAGTCTTAGCCTTAGACTGACCAAAAAACAGCATTGGCTTGGGGATTAACATATCTGATATAGAGTGAGAGATTTTACATCCTGCTCTTAGATATTTTAAAGCTCTCTGGTGGAATAGAAAGTTTGGATATGATACAATCAGAGGGATAAAATAGGATCTGTAAAAGGAGTATTTGTATATGAATGATAAAATAATAAATTTCTTTCGACAAGAAGTGCCTGTCTATCAACGCAATACAAAAGCGTTTTGGGATGATGAACATATTTCAAAAGGTATGCTTGCAGCTCATTTGGATACAAATAACGATGGCGCATCACGAAAACTGTCTACAATTCAAGAATCAGTTGACTGGATTTGTGAGCAATATCTGAATTCAAACTGTAATCAACTTTTAGATTTAGGTTGTGGAGTAGGAATATATTCAGAACTGTTACATGATAAGGGATTTTCTGTTACTGGGATAGATTTTTCTAAACGCTCCATAGAATACGCTAAAGCCCATGCACGGAAATCAAATCGGGAAATTACCTATCATTATCAAAATTATTTGGATATAAATTATGAAAATCAATTTGATATTGCAATTCTGGTCTATTGTGATTTTGGCGTACTTTCACCTTGTGACAGAAATATTTTACTGGCTAAAATCCATAAAGCTCTAAAAAATAACGGTGTTCTGATTTTGGATGTGTTTAATAAACCATATTTGAATGTATTTAACGAAACGCAAAGCGTAAAATTTGAACAAAGTGGATTTTGGTCTTCCAAACCCCATGTTGTTATTCAAAGAAATCAATTTTATAATGAAACCAATAACATATTAGAACGCTATCTAATAATTACAGAGGAGGATTGTGAATGTTTTAATATATGGAATCAAATATATTCGGACGAAACATTTACAAAAGAAATATCTATGCAAGGATTTAAATTACTTAGTCTATATGATAACATTTGTGGAAAGATGTTTACAGGAAAAGAAGAAACTATATGCGGTGTGTTTCAAAAAACAGAAAAGTAAATCCTGAGTTGGCAAGATAAATGGCTTAAGCTTGTAAGGCGAATTGCCAAAACAAAATCAAATAAGAATAAATATATTTTCGTTGGAGGTAAAAAATGGATTATAGAAATAAAGCTGTTAATTGTGTGAAGAATACAGTGCTACCAATACAAGCAAAACAATTTAAAGAATGTGGGTGCAGTCTGGACGAACAATATAGAAAATATGGAGATACAGAAAACTTTTTTGGTAAAGTAATTGAGCCGGGACACATTTATGAAGTGGGCTATCCAAAATGTGTCTGTCCTGAAGTTCTATCAGGACAGATAAAAGATAAAGCGCACTGCGAATGTTCCAGACAAAGTGTACTTTATATTTTGGAACAGTTGTTGCCAGACAAAACAGTTGCGGTAAAAACTATTGAAACCGTTTTGACGGGGGCTGATAAGTGTCGTTTTCATGTGACGATAGAATAAATTACCGAGTCATTGAAGAATTAAATGGTTATAGTCCGTAAAAAATTATCCGACATAATTCAAAGATTGAATATCATTTTTACATAGCCGAGAGGTTTTCTTTACGAAAGCCCCTCGGTTTTTTTCGCTGTACGGACAGCTCCACCTAAAATACTCCTCAACTCCACCTCAACTCCACTTTTCTTTCGTATTTTTATGATGTTCCCGGTCAGAGCAAAGCTCTAACGGGGAACATACTCATTCACACTGGCGTAAAAATAGGAGGTGCAAAAGTGGCTTATACGCAAACAAGTATTCATCACAGAAAAAATGAGGTGGCTGAAACATGAATTTAGTGAAACGGGCGTGTCTGTACTTAGTGCGGAAGAAAGGAAAAACAGTAACGCTTCTTGCCTTTTTGCTTGTAATGGCAACGCTGATGCTGACCTGCCTTTCCATTCAGTCTGCGACAGAGACAGCGAACGCCAACATTAAGAAAGCTCTGATGGGATACTTTACCATCAATGCAAGGCAGTTAGAAACGGGTATCACGGAAGATGCGCTAAATCAGATTTTGTCCATAGACGGATTGAGTGGGAATTATACACTTCGTTTTTACTCTTATGCCAATTATTCTGATGCGGACGGAAACCTTCTGGAGATTAACACAGAGGATGCGGCGCAGGTTCCAGAAGGATACGAAAACGCCGGACGGATTGTGGCAAATACGAACTCGGACAATGACAGCTATTTTACAGATGGCGGCTTTGAGTTGGTAGAAGGTACTGCCATTACATCAGCAAATAAAAACAGTGTACTTATTCACGAAAAATTTGCCGAGCGAAACGGTCTGTCTGTGGGCGATACTATGCGGCTTACAGATGTCACAGATGAAAACCGCACAATTAGCACAACCGTGGCGGGAATTTTTACGAACACAAAGGAGCAGGACTCTATCGGTATCGCTCCGTCTTATGATTTGTACGATAACATTGTGTTTACTGACCTCTCTACTGTGTCTTATCTGCTCTATGGAACAGAGGGAGAAACAAGCGTTCAGTATGGGGATTTTTATGTGAATGATCCTGACGAACTTGACCGCATTATGGCGGAGGTTGAGGAAATTGAAGGTGTAAATTGGGATAACTGTACGCTGACTCGTTATGATAATGACTACCAAAACGCAAAAGAGTCGCTTGAAGGCTTACAGAATATCGTTTTTATTGCCATAGCGGTCGTATCTGTTATCTGCTTTTTGGTACTTGCTCTGTTCCTGACTTTGCGGCTGCGTGGGCGTGTTCACGAAACGGGTGTTTATCTGGCAATGGGTATTTCAAAAGGTGCTGTGTTGATGCAGTATCTCTTGGAAGTTCTGATTGTGGCTGTGATTGCCCTGCTTATTTCTTATGGAGCAAGCTCGGCAATTTCTGACCAGATCGGAAGCAGACTTCTTTCGCAGGTTACAGTAGAAACCTATGAAACGGTTGAGCTGACCGATGAGGTGGAAAGCACGGAACAACCGTCCACTGAGGACTTGGGATTATCGGAAATTGTGGTAGATGTTTCAGCAGAGGACTATGCGCTTGTATGGGGATTTGGATTGGTGCTTTGTCTGGCTTCTACTGCGCTTGCCGCATATCCGATTATGAAAATGAAACCAAAGAACATTTTATCGCAAATGAGTTAGGAGGCGCACAATGAATTTAGGAATAAGAGCGATTTTATATACAGTCCGAAAATGGAAAAAGACGCTGCTCATATTCTGCCTGCTTCTGTCCATCACAACTCTGGTGCTGTCAGGGCTTGCTATCGCAGATGCGCAGGAAGAGCAGACAGAGGAAGTCCGTGGAACAACGGGAGCAAGTTTTACGGTAGAAAGAAACTTATCCACGGGCGGTTGGGCAAGTGGTAACGGTGGTTCTTATAGCACGCAGGAATTTATAACAGATGAGATGCTTCATGAAATTTCTGCGATAGATGGAGTTGCAGGATATGACGCTTCGATTGTTTCCATGCCTTATTATTTTAAAGAAACGGGAGATAGTGTGGTTACAACGGGATACACCAACAGTTTTTATACCTATGGCTCTATAAATACAGAATATAACGATTTATTTGCATCAGGGAGATTTGAATTGGTAGAAGGTTCCCATATCACGGAGGACATCACAAATGGTCTTATTATTAGCAGGGAGCGAGCTGAGCAGAATGGATTGAAAGTTGGCAGTAAAGTCAATGGAATAAATGACCCTTATACGGATGATCCAGAAGTAGGCATGGAAATCGTGGGAATTTTTGATGTGGTGGCAGATAAGGATGATGAAGCTACTATGTATGATGCCTCTACTATGTGGGATTTTTCCAATTATGCTTTTTGTAGCAAGGCAGCAATGGAAGCAATGTGTGTGAATTATGGGGATGGCAACAAAATTCAAGAGGCAGATTTTTATGTTTCAGACGCTGCGGAGCTTAATAATATTATCGAAGAAGTACAGAACATTTCCTCAATTAACTGGAACAACTTTATCATTACTGCCAATGATGAAGTGTATCAGAATATTTCCAGTTCTCTTTCTGATACTGGGACACTGATTACTACACTTATCGTTGTTATCGCGGTTGTGAGTATGGTGCTGATTATCCTGATCTTGTCAATGTCCATACGGAGCAGGAAACGGGAAATGGGTATCCTTCTTGCTGTCGGTATCGCAAAGCCCGCTGTCATTTTGCAGTATATACTTGAGACTGCGCTGATAGCGGTTGTCGCATTCCCTCTGGCTTACTTATCCAGTAGGCAGGTGGCAGGAACGCTTGGCACTCTCTTTGGAAAGGCGGCGGAGAATGTGGTCGTTACACCGCAGCACTTCGCTCTGGTGGCAGTCGCAGGAGGTATTTTGCTTATCATAGCGGTAATGGTATCTTGCATCCCTGCGTTGCGGTTTAAGCCGAAGCAGATACTTTCACAAATGGAGTAAAGGAGGTCAGCACAGTGAATTTAGGAATAAGAGCGATTTTATATACAGTCCAAAAATGGAAAAAGACGCTGCTCATATTCTGCCTGCTTCTGTCCATTACAACTTTGGTACTGTCAGGGCTTGCTATCGCAGATGCGCAAGAAGAACAGACAGAGGAAGTCCGTGGGACAACGGGAGCGAGTTTTACAGTGGAGCGTGACATATCTACTGGCGGGTGGACGAGTGGTTATAGTACGCAGGAATTTATGACAGACGATATGATAAAAGAGATTGCCGCAGTCGATGGAATAGAAGGATACGACGCTTCTCTGATAACCTTGCCTAATTTCTTTAATGATAAGGGAGAGGAATTTGTAACAGTAGAAAATTATAGCTATTATTGCTATGGCTCTTACAATTCTCAGTATCACGAACTGTTTTTATCCGGGCGTTTTGAATTGGTGGAAGGCAAACATATCACAGATGATATGTCGGACGGTGTTATCATCAGCAAGCAGCTTGCTGATAGGAACGGTCTGAAAGTCGGAGATACTGTGACGGGTATCTATTATCCTGAAAACAATACCCCTGCAGTAGATATGGAGATTGTCGGTCTTTTCGATATTGTAGCCGACAAGGACGACGCAGTTAATATGTATGATGATGCGTCCTATTATGACTATTCCAACTATGTTTTTTGCAGTATGGAAGCTGCAGAAGGATTGATAAAAGGTTGGGGCGAAGATGGCGAAGGAATTTCAGAAGCATATTACTATGTTTCAGACGCCGCACAATTAGACAGCATTATCAAAGAAGTGCAGAGCATTTCCTCTATCAACTGGAACAATTATAAGATAACTTCTAATGATGAGGTGTACCAGAATATCTCCAGTTCCCTTTCTGATACGGGAACGCTGATTACTACACTGATCGTTGTTATCACGGTAGTAAGTATGGTGCTGATTATTCTGATTTTGTCAATGTCTGTGCGGAGCAGAAAACGGGAAATGGGTATTCTGCTTGCTGTCGGTATCGCAAAGCCCGCTGTCATTTTACAGTATATACTTGAGACTGCGCTGATAGCGATTGTCGCATTCCCTCTGGCTTACTTATCCAGTAGGCAGGTGGCGGGAGCGATTGGCACTCTCTTTGGAAAGGCGGCGGAGAATGTGGTTGTCACACCGCAGCATTTCGCTCTGGTGGCAGTCGCAGGAGGTATCTTGCTGATTATAGCGGTAATAGTATCCTGTATACCCGCTCTGCGTTTTAAGCCAAAGCAGATACTTTCGCAAATGGAGTAAAGGAGGTCAGTACAATGAATTTAGGAATAAGAGCGATTTTATATACAGCCCGAAAATGGAAAAAGACGCTGCTCATATTCTGCCTGCTTCTGTCCATCTCAACTCTGGTGCTGTCAGGGCTTGCTATTGCAGATGCGCAGGAAGAACAGACAGAGGAACTGCGTGGGACAACGGGAGCGAGTTTTACGGTGGAAAGAAACTTGTCCACGGGTGGTTGGGCAAATGACAGTGATGGGACTTATAGTACGCAAGAACTCATCACTAAGGATATAATTCAAAAAATCGCTTCAGTGGAAGGTATTACTGGGTATGATGCGTCAAATGGAGGTGTGCCTACCTTGTACGATGAAGAAGGAAATAATCTTAGCCTTAGCCCAGACGGATTCGCCTATTATGCTTATGGCGCATATAATTCTGAATTTAATAGTTTATTTGTATCCGGGCGATTTGAGCTTGTTGAAGGTTCTCATATTACAGAGGATGTTACAGATGGAGTTATTCTCAGCCGGGAAAGCGTTGAAAAAAACGGGTTAAAAATAGGAGACAAAATAACAGGTATTATCAATCCTGAATATAACGATCCAGAGGTTGAGATGGAGCTTATAGGAGTATTTGATATTGTGGCGGACAAGGACGATACAGTAAATATGTACGATGCGTCTACCTATTGGGACTATAATCAATATGCTTTCTGTAGTAACAGTGTTATGGAGGCATTGGCAGTAAATTACTCAGATGATGGAATTGAAAGAGCCTTTTTCTATGTGGAGGATGCTGCGCAATTAAACAATGTAATTGAAGAAGTGAAAAAGATTTCCTCTATTAACTGGGACAACTTTATTATCACTGCCAACGATGAAGTGTACCAGAATATTTCCAGTTCCCTTTCCGATACTGGAACGCTAATTTCTACACTGATCGTTGTTATCACAGTGGTAAGCATGGTGCTGATGATCCTGATTTTGTCAATGTCTATACGGAGCAGAAAACGGGAAATGGGTATTCTGCTTGCTGTCGGTATAGCAAAGCCCTCTGTAATCTTACAGTATGTGCTTGAGACTGCTCTGATAGCGGTTGTCGCATTCCCTCTGGCTTATTTATCCAGTAGGCAGGTGGCGGGAGCGATTGGCACTCTCTTTGGAAAGGCGGCAGAGAATGTGGTTGTCACACCGCAGCATTTTGCTCTGGTGGCAGTCGCAGGAGGTATCCTGCTGATTATAGCGGTAATGGTATCCTGCATACCCGCCCTGCGTTTTAAGCCAAAGCAAATACTCTCGCAAATGGAGTAAGTTTGACCTGATATAACTGTAAAATCCATCAAAGAAGAAACGAGGTAATCAATATGAATATTATGGAACTCAATAACATTGAGTACGCCTATGAAAATAAAAGAAAGGTACTAAAAGGTGTAAGTCTTTCCGTTGAAGAAGGGAAAATGTACGCTATTCTCGGACCGTCAGGCTGTGGCAAAACGACACTGCTTTCCCTGATGGGCGGCTTGGACAGCCCCTCAAACGGACAGATTTTGTATGACGGTCAGGATATTGAGAAAATGGGGCTTTCAGCCCACCGCAAGAACAACATAGCATTTATTTTTCAGAGTTATAATCTGATTGATTATTTAACGCCAAAGGAAAATGTGGCTTTGACATCAAAGTTGCCGCCATTACCCATTTTGGAGCGTGTCGGACTTACAGATGAAGAAAGCAAAAGGAATGTGCTGAAATTATCAGGCGGTCAACAGCAGCGTGTAGCGATTGCCCGTGCGTTGGCTTCTGATGCAAAGGTCATTCTTGCCGACGAGCCGACGGGAAATCTTGATGAGGATACCGCAGCAGATATAACCGCAATCCTAAAGGAGTGCGCTCATCAGATGAACAAATGCGTTGTTATCGTGACACACTCGAATGAACTGGCAAGGCAGGCGGATGTGGTATTTCGATTGAAGAAAGGTCAGTTGCAGATGCAGGTGGAGGAAAAAAGGAATAATTCAAGGCAGCCCGCCAAATAAAAAAAACGGTGCTTTTGGTGGGTGTCATTTGTCACGCTTAAAATAAAATCATCACGAAAATCCCTTCAAGCCCGTTTGAGTTTGGAGGGATTTTTTATGCGATGGTGTAAATCCACCGCACTGCTGCTTATCCGAAGCAGCAGCTACATATATCTCATTATGGATTTATGAGGATAATCCGTTAAAAAAATCCTCACTTTTGTAAGGGGGATTTGCACCCTAAAAGTAGAAGTCAAATTTCTACTTAATAGAATATTTTTAGCCTATAACCGCATTGCTCTGACAGCCTTTGCGGTTTTTCTTTTGTCGTTTTTTGTCCGAACACGACACAAAGAATTTTTCAGTGTAGGCTGTCGTTCCCCACCGACCAATCTGGATTTTTTCAAAAAAATTCAGATTGGAGGGAACAATATGGCTTATAACAAAGCCAAAGAAGAAAAGAAATGGCGGCTCTGGAAAGAAGCCGAAGAAAATAAATTGCGGAGCTTAGGCGTTAATGAAGATACCATTGAGAAGCTCCGTGTTCACGATTGGGAAGTATTTAACTCTGACAGACGGTTTTATCAAAGGTTAAATGATGCAGGTACATATCTCGAAGAACTGGAAGTGAATACCGAACTGCCCGAAATAAGAAGTGTTGACGACCTGCTTAACAGTATTGAAAACCAGAAGCTCCATAAGGCTCTTATCATGGTGGACAAGCCAACTCTGCAGATCGTACTAATGAGGTTGCAGGGCTATAAGCTCCGTGAAATAGCTGATCTGCTCGGCTTATCTGAACAGACTGTTTATAAGCGGATGCAGCGGTTCAAGAAAAAAATGAAAAAAATTTTGAAATAGTGTCCAAAAACGGGCGTTGCCACGGGCTATGGGATGAGAGGCAAAAATCTCTCATCCCATTTTCCTTGTGTGGCGAGAATGGGAATGTTCCTTGAAAAGTGAATACCCATTCGCCAAATACTTCCTCTTTGTGATTGTGATGAGCATAAGCGTGTGCAGCGGTACGCCAAGACCTGCCGACAAGCAGAAAAGCGATGAAAGGTGGTGAGCGATTTCTTACCGACTCAAAATATCGGGCAGCTCCCGATTACGCCATAACCCACAAAGAGAACTATGGTACTCCCGTCCAGTCACAGTCCGAACGGTAATCAATCCGTCGCAGGCAATGAGGGCGGCTCTGGCAGACCGTCAGAGGGGAAAAACACCCGTGGAGTCAGTTCGCTGCTGACCGTTTGGCGACTTCCCTGCGCATTTTAGCGCATTGGCATTTTGGGGCGTCGAGGACAAATAAAAATGCTTCTATTCATATATAGTCAAACACAAGGTGGTCATTGAAGCAGAGAATTGTTTATACTCTCTCGACCTTAAAAACTTCCTTGTGTTTGACTGCTTACATAGGCAGATCGAGTTTGCCTAAATAAGATGGGAGGTCATACACATATGGAAAGAAAAATAAAGAGGGGCGACATTTATTATGCCGACCTTAATCCAGTTATAGGCTCGGAGCAAGGTGGAATACGCCCCGTTCTTATCATTTCTAATAATATCGGGAACAAGCATAGCCCCACGGTCATTGTTGCCGCTATTACAAGTAGAGCGCATACAAAAAGCAGATTGCCTACACATAAAAATATAAATGAATTTTCAGGTTTGACTCAAAACTCAGTCGTACTTTTAGAACAGATACGCACTATTGATAAGCAACGCCTGCAGATGTTCATAGGAACTCTGGACAGGCGTTTTATGGTATCTGTTGACGATGCGCTGTCAATTAGTTTAGCTTTGGAAGGGAGGAAGAAAAGTGCATGAGTTTAAATTAGACAACTATTATGCTGCACTGAAATTGATAGAGATACTTCTGGAAATGGGAAAAATCAATCAAGCTACTTATGCAAATATAATGCGTCATCAAGATTTGCACATTTCACAAGCGGCTTGAAATTGGCTACAATGTAGCTGAAATTAAGGAGGTATCGTTATGAATACAGCAATAAACGAGTACAATTACAGATTTAAACTTACTGATTATTCCTTGTTTGATAGGAACAGAGAAAGGCTGGTGGCAATCTATGGTCGTGTTTCCACGGAACACGAAGCACAACTCTCTGCGTTAGAAAATCAGTTACAATGGTATGACGACCAAGTCAAATATCATCCAAACTGGACGGTCTGCGAACGGTATATTGATGAAGGAATTACTGGAACGCAGGCAAAAAAACGCCCTGCCTTTTTAAGAATGATTGATGATGCGAAACACGGGAAGTTTGATTTAATCGTAACCAGAGAGGTTTGCAGATTTGCCCGTAATGTTGTAGATACTCTCGTAGTAACAAGAGAGTTAAAAGGGATAGGCGTTGAAGTGTTTTTTATTGATGATAATATTTGGACAATGGACGGCGATGGCGAATTGAGATTGTCATTGATGGCAACACTGGCACAGGAAGAAAGCCGCAAGACTTCTGAGCGTGTAAAAGCAGGTCAGAAAATCAGTCGTGATAATGGTGTCCTTTATGGCAATGGAAATATCCTCGGATATGACCGGGCAGGAGACACCTATATTATCAATGAGGAACAAGCCGAGACAGTCAAAATGATATTTGATCTTTATTTACAAGGTTATGGATCAATGAAGATTGCTAAGATACTGACGGAAAGAAAAAGGAAAACTGCATCAGGGCTTGTGAAATGGAGTGTATCTAATATAATGCGGGCTATCCGTAATGCCACATACACAGGTACGAAGTGTTACAATAAATCCAGAAGCAATAACTTCTTGGAGCAAAAGCGCATCAACAACTTGGATATGTCTACTTATGAATATGTAGAGGGAGATTTCCCTGCTATTGTTTCACAAGAGGTTTGGGATAAGGCACAGCAGATACGAATGAGCAGAATGAAGCCTTCTCTGGTATCCACAGAAAAAACAACCCACAGCAAGCGGGACTCAAAAGATATTTGGGTCAACAAATTAAGATGTTCCTGCGGCTCGTCTTTCCGTAAAAATCGGTGGCACACTAAGAAAGACGGAGGGACTTCGTATGGTTATCAGTGCTATAATCAGCTTAATAATGGTACAAAAAGGAAAAGAGCTGAACTTGGTCTTGATACGGATGGCTACTGCGATATAAAAATGATAACAGACTGGAAACTCGACTTTATGGCGAAAGAGCTGTTAGAACATTTATGGCGGAGCCGAAAACAATCAGTCCTTATTGCAATAGACCTTATTAAGAGGTATTATAAAGAGGACAGAGGGAGCAACAACTATTCTGATGCGATTGCTCTGCAGACAAAATTGGATAAAGCGCAGACCCGGTTGACAAATCTCATTGCGATGCGGGCGGACGGAGAATTGTCAAAAGAAGAATATCAAAATATGCGTGTGCCGATTGATACAGAAATTCAGCAGCTTCAGGACAAGTTAAAATCTGCGGATACTGATAAACAGCCGACAAGAGGTTTAGAGCTTGACGAGATTATTAAGACGCTGAATACGCTGATTGATTTCAGCGGCACAAAGATTAGCAGGGAGGTTATCAATCAATTCGTGTATAGAGTAACGCCGACAACGGATAAGACCTTTGACTGGTATATTCATTTACACGGAACGGTTGATGCCAAGGCGACATTTACTGCTGATGGTAGAAAGGGACGGGCAATTATCAGGTTAGAGGAAATCGAGCAGATTTCCTCATTACATAGGAAAGAGAATGAGAGTAACAGCGATTTCATAAAAAACCCCATTGTTTTTTCCTTTCTGCACAGCCAGCTGCAAAGCGAATATGACACCGTGGCGGCCTACAGCGACTTTCTGGATAGCGTTCAGACCAAGGCATCTCAGCTGTCCGGCATCTCAATTTTTCAAAACGACCGTACCGGGTACGATTTGAAAAACATCGAATTGACCGCACAGGTTTATGCCGGGCTAACGGAGACGCCCATAGACTATTACCCGCAGAAAGGTCTGTACACAGCCATCAGCTATGCGTTCACCGACCTTATCCTGCTGGCATCTATGCTCTTGCTGGCGCTGATCCTTGTGCGGCAGGAGCGCGACAGCGGACTGCTGAGCCTTGTGCGCAGCCTGCCGGGCGGACGGTTGAAAACAGCCCTTGCCAAGCTGGCGGCATTTGCTGCCAGCTTATTGGTCGTTCTGATGGTGCTGTATGGAGTCAACCTCGCATATTGCTCGGCGTCGTTCAGTTTGGGGCCTATGAATCGCACAATTCAAAGTGTTCCGGCTTTGATGCGCTGTACCATGCAGATTACCGTTGGGCAGTATCTTTTTCGATTTTTACTTGCAAAGTGGGCCGGTGCGTTTGTGATGGGGCTGTGGGTTATGCTGGCTGCCCTTATCGCCAAACGCGCTGCCGCCGGGTGGGTCGGTGCCTTGGCCCTGCCCTTGGCAATGTACGGCATTCGTGCTGCAATCCCTGCCACAAGTCATTGGAACGTTGTAAAATATGCGAATATGGTGAGCCTGCTGCAGACCAATGAATTGCTGGGGAATTATCGAAATCTGTTCTGGTTCGGCAGCCCCATCAGTCTCCCAATGGTAGAGTGGATAACTGCCGCTGCTTTAGGCAGCATCTTGTCGGTGGCATTTTGTACGGTTTTTGCAAAGGCACAGCTGCTGCCGGCTGCCAAACGTAGTCTGGCGCTTCCTTTCCGCCATAAAACACACGCGACCTCTGTCACTCGTGAAGAAGGCAGAAAGCTGTTACTGATGAATGGTGCAGCGGTATTCTTAGCTGCATTTCTGGCATTCGGCATCTATCAGGGCGTGACGGCGGAAAGCTACATAGACGCGGACGAAATCTACTACGCCTATTATATGAAGCATATTTCTGGGCCTTGGAGCGAAGAAAGCCGCGACTGGCTGAAAGATCAGCGTAATGAGTTTGCTCCCATGTTGGAAGCACAGAAGCGCGTCAACCGTGGCGAATTGAGCAGCGAAGCACTACTGGCCTACAATTCCTTGCAACAAAAATATTCTGCCTATCAGCGTGTTCTTCAATCCAATATTAGTTACTACCTCAAGAAGAATCCCGGTGCGTGGCTTGTTTATGAGACCGGCTACAAGAAGCTGTTCGGCTTTACCGGCACAAGTGATGTGCAAGATACACTTTTAGCCGGATTGCTGTGCGCCCTATGCTTCAGCGGTCTATTTTCAATGGAGCGCAAGGGTGGCATGGATGAAATTCTGGCATCCACCCCTTTGGGCCGGAAATACACTGTGAAAGCAAAGCTGTGGCAAAGCACCGCGGTTGCGGCAGTAATAGCTTTCGGAACGGTTTTGCCTCATCTATGGCAGGTTCTGCGCGACTATGGCCTTCCCTCTTTGCTGGGACCGGCAATGAGTATCTCCGACTTGCAGGCTGTACCCAAGTTTATAACCCTGTCGGATTTGCTGATTTTCTGGTTAATCTGTCGTTTCGCGGCCTGCCTCTGCATGAGCCGGATCACCTTATGGCTTGGACAGAAATTGGGGAATTTGCTGACCGCGCTCTTTATCAGTGCAGTTGCCTATTGCCTGCCCGCGCTGCTGAGCCTTTCCGGAATGAAAAATGGTATCGAGTGGCTGGGATTCTATCCTCTATTCCATGCTGCAGCGCTCTGGCAAAACCAAGGCTATAACGCCAACGGAGAAAGCTACAACGCAATGTGGATTCCGATTTTTCTGGTATGCGCAGCATTCTTCCTCGCATGGGCGATTGGTCAGGCCCTTATTGATGACTATGACATGATAGGTGTTCCAGATGAAGTATTATAAAAATCTGTCCATCGATGAAAGTAATTTCTCCGTTCAAAGGCAAGGCTGCCGCATTCACCTAACAACCACAGAATATCAACTATTCATTACGCTGCTCGACCATTCTGGGCACATCTGCTCCCGAAACTTTCTGCTGGCATCTGCATGGAATATCACCGTGCCGATTCAGACGCGAACGGTTGATGTGCATATCGCAAAGCTGCGGAAGAAACTGGATCTAGGCCCGGATGATTTGAAAACCGTAATGGGACGGGGGTATGCGCTTTCTGTTTGAGCCAAACAGGAAATCAAGATATGCAAATGTATTTTTTGTGTGATTCATTTCACGCAGTTCACTTATTTATTTGTAAGGGAGCTTGTTATGCACAATTTTGTTGTAAGAGGTCTATCTTTTGTTGGTGCCGCCGCAATGCTTTCTGTAGTGTGCATGACACCGTGTGCTGAAGATATTCAGCCATTGACTACTGCCGCCACAAGCGATTATATTCAATCCGGTTTATATACCGGTGAATTGCTTAGGGAAGTCAATTCTATAATTGGAAATAATGTTGATTTTAATCCTGCAAACTATACTGCCTCCGCTTACTCAAATGAATGGATTTCCGATGCAAGATCCGTTGTAGACACTTATCTGGAAACATTGCCTAGTCCAACCGTGTTAAAATCTGGAGAATCTTCTGGGAAGGCACAAGCTATCGCGTATGCAATTAACTGTGCTGAATGGAGCATGAATAAAGGCCGTGGTCACAATCTTGCTGACGAAAGTACTTACATGTTCGTATCCCATTATATCGATATTGATACTTATTACACGGATGCATCGCTTTCTTTCCTTACCGATGGTGCCAGTCGATCAGAGGCTCCAAAATATTATTGCAAGTGGATTACCGATGATGATCGCAACGCGTATGATACTTACCTTGGTTTGCACCAAGTAAATAGTAAAGCGAACTTCCTTTACGAAGGCTTTCGGAGTATCTGCAGCTTAAATGGTGATGTCAACGACATTGACAAATTGCGAAAAACATCGGATAAAGTAAACGACACCCTATTTGGCGTCGCCGCAAGTTATTCCTCCTATGATGCCTTTGATAGTTGGGGTGGAATTTATACTGTTACACAAGAAATCTTCAAAAAACTGCCGAGTCTCCAGAGACACGCTTAAGCGATTTATACACTGATTTTTTTGAGGACGAAGATATTCTTCGTGGTATTGATTCCGACATTAAAGCGGCAGCACTTCAGAGTTCTTTTGCAATGGCTGGTGCCTTGCTGCTCGGTTTTGTAACCGGTGGTCTTATCGAAGGCGTTGCCGAGTGCGCGCTTTGGTCGTTATGTGATTTTGGGGAAGCTATATTAACAAGTGAAATCGATGCCGCTCTAACATTACAGCTCCGCTACAGCTACCACGTCAGAGAACCGGCAAGAATGTACGACTATTATATGGATTCGATTTGATTCCATCCGAATTAATGATGAGGACGAATGATGGATAAGCTGTATCTGGCAGCCGTAACGATTTTTGGAATCGGCTGGTATATTGAACAACGTATGTATGTCGATGGCTACACACGGCGTAAACGGGACCCGTATAAGCCAATTGATTATTTAGGTGTGTTCAGCATTGGCGAATTTGTCGGTTATTTGGTACGATGTCTTGTTGCACCTGCTTTTGTATGGTTTCCGGACATCCTTATTGGGTTGCCCGACAATCTTATTCAAGTTATTGCGGCCGTATGGTTGGTTGTGATGTCCATTTTTGTTCCCATACTAGTCGAACGTACAATTGATGGGTTTTAGTATACATTATAATTGCTATTTCCTTGAATTCAATTTTTCTCTCTTGTGTAGTGTTTTCCTTTTGATTTTATAGCTTGTCAAATAAAAACACAAAAGACCAATTACACCAAATATAATCTCACTATTTTCACCGCCTTATATTTTCCGCTTATCTATATAATATTGTATAATTATTTCACATCAATATAGAAATGAGGAATTTATAATGCTTGAAAGAAGTCACCTTGAGTCTTACATCTGTTACTGCAAATATCAAAAAAATCTAAACAATAAGACCTTGAAAGCATATCGTATTGATTTGATGCAGTTCTTTTCTTGGGTTTCACCCTATGATGCCTACGTATCAAGCACACACATAGAGTTGTACATTGAGCATTTGGCAAAGGCGTATAAAACATCTACTGTGAAGCGAAAAATAGCTGCCATAAAATCGTTTTACCAATACCTTATATATAAGGAATACCTTGAGCACAGTCCCTTTGAAAAGCTGCAAGTTCATTTGCGACAAGAACGACTTTTACCTCGTACTATTGATAATTATACCCTTAGTCGTATTTTCTCTGCGGCATATTCTGACTTGCGCGAGTCACAATCGAATAATCATTACTTCGTCTCAATGAGGGATGTTGCCGTCTTGGAATTGCTGTTTGCCACCGGTGTCCGGGTTTCAGAACTTTGTTCTATTACTTGTGAAAATTTGAATTTGCAGAATCAAGTCGTCCTAATCAAAGGCAAGGGCAGTAAAGAGCGCTGCATTTATATTTCCTCGCCTCCAGTAATAAGTGCATTGGCTTCATACTCCGCTCTGCGCACCACAATTGACTCTCCTGATCCCTATTTCTTTTTGAATCGAGATAAGCATCGCCTATCAGAACAATCCGTCCGGCGAATTATTTGCCGTTATACCCCCACGGATGCAGCCCATTATACTCCCCACATGTTCCGGCACTCGTTCGCCACTTATCTTTGGGAACAGTGCGGAAATATTTACGAAGTAAAAGAGATTCTCGGTCATAGTTCTGTCAAAACAACCGAACGATATGTTCATGCCAGCTTTGAGCAGCAAAAACGCATATTGACAACTATGCATCCGAGAAATACTCTAAAAATCAAATTTTAATTTCCCTATTGAGATTTTATTGCAATCAAGTGTATAATAGAGTTATAAATAAGTATCCGTTTTTCTCAGTTCGTTCTTTGTCCATGTCTCTTTAGCTTACACTCCCCACCCTTTGTGGTAGCTTTTGTATTACTGCTTATTTTTCAAATCACCATCATACATACTTTTACGTAGGGATGTGTTGTTCCTACATTTAACTAATGTTAAACAATAAAGGATAACTACTTATTATCTTTGCTTAATGGAGAAATCTATATGAACAATCTTGAATTTCAAAACTCATTGGATCTGTCTCTTATACACATCTGACGCTGCCGACGAATA
>ENA-OYWV01000286-OYWV01000286.1-human-gut-metagenome-genome-assembly--contig:-NODE-286-length-21528-cov-5.445769_pt1 | contig 21528 bp, 22 predicted proteins | sample MGYA00244812_ERZ653400 | MGnify/ENA primary metagenome ERZ653400 (study PRJEB26926, sample SAMN06165097) | human gut metagenome | biome: ENVO:00009003; feature: ENVO:2100002; material: ENVO:00002003... | reverse complement strand
GAGATGCTCAGGAGTCTCGTGGGCTCGGAGATGTGTATAAGAGACAGCAATAATACTATCCTAGAACGAATTAACAATCGTAATGTTTATAAAGAGAAAGCAAAGGAAGCGAAGAAATAAAAAGCACTTGTGTGACAAACAGAAAAATCATACGACAGATAGGGAAAATATCAACCTAATTATTTATCTTTGTTAGCTTGAAAAGTTAGCATACCCAAAAAACAATAAGACAATGAAAGATTTCTTGAAATTTACGCTCGCCACCGTAACCGGTATCGTTATATCGAGCGTTGTGTTGTTTTTCATCAGTATTCTCGTAGTTTTCAGTATGGTTTCATCCTCGGAATCGGAAACGCAAGTACGTAAGAACTCCGTCATGATGCTGGACTTGAACGGTACACTGGCCGAACGCAGCCAGGAAAACCCACTGGACCTTATTATGAAAGATGATTACAAGACATACGGACTGGACGATATTCTCTCTTCCATTAAGAAAGCAAAAGAGAACGAGGATATCAAAGGTATTTATATTCAGGCTACTTCACTGGGAGCGGGTTTCGCCTCGCTGGAAGAGATTCGCAATGCTCTGAAAGACTTCAAGGAATCGGGTAAGTTTGTCGTAGCCTACGGTGATGCCTATACGCAGGGGTTATACTACCTGTCCAGCGTGGCCGATAAAGTCCTGCTGAACCCGCAAGGTATGCTCGAATGGCGGGGACTGGCAGCTACTCCCATGTTCTTCAAGGATTTACTGGAGAAAGTTGGTGTGGAGATGCAGGTGTTTAAGGTGGGTACATACAAATCGGCAGTAGAGCCGTTTATCTCTACCGAAATGAGTGCAGCCAACCGCGAGCAGATAAATGTATACCTGTCTTCCATCTGGGGACAGATTACGAGCGCCGTTGCCGAATCGCGCAACCTCTCCGTAGAGGCATTGAACAAGGAAGCCGACCGCATGCTGATGTTCTACCCCGCAGAGGAAAGCGTGAAGAACGGACTGGTGGACACCTTAATATATAAGAATGATGTACGCGACTACCTGAAAAACCTGGCAGGCATCGACAAGGACGACAACATGCCGGTGCTGGGCATTCAGGACATGATAAACGTGAAGAAGAACGTACCCAGAGACAAGAGCGGAAACGTAATTGCCGTATATTATGCGTATGGTGAGATCGACGGCGGTTCGTCCGCCTCTACCGATGAGGGTATCAACTCCGAAAAGGTTATCAAAGACCTGCGTAAGCTGAAAGATAATGAAAATGTAAAAGCCGTAGTGCTGCGTGTGAACTCTCCGGGTGGCAGCGCATACGGTTCCGAACAGATATGGTACGCCGTAAACCAACTGAAAAAGGAGAAACCGGTAATCGTATCCATGGGCGATTATGCCGCATCGGGCGGTTACTACATCTCCTGCAATGCCGATACCATCGTTGCCGAACCTACCACACTGACCGGCTCTATCGGCATCTTCGGAATGATGCCCAACGCCAAAGGGCTGACGGAGAAACTGGGTGTGAACTTCGACGTAGTAAAGACCAACCCGTATGCCGACTTCGGCAACCTGACCCGCCCCATGAACGACGGTGAAAAGGGATTGATGCAGATGTACGTCAACAACGGCTACGAACTCTTCCTGACCCGCTGCTCCGACGGACGCGGCATCAGTATGGAAGAACTGGACAAGATAGCGCAAGGCCGTGTGTGGACCGGAAGCACTGCCAAAGAACTGGGACTGGTGGACGAATTGGGCGGCCTGGACAAGGCGTTGGAGATTGCCATTGCAAAAGCAGGCGTAGACGCTTACACCGTAATGAGTTATCCGAAGAAAGAGGGTTTCCTGGAAAGCCTGATGAATACGAATCCCGGAAATTATATCAAGGGTCGCATGCTGAACGGCAAAATGAGCGATATGTACCGTCAGTTCAGCATCATCGAGAACTTTGACAAGATAGACCGCATACAGGCACGCGTACCATTTGAACTGAACATACAATAAATTTAAATGAAAGATGCATCCGTAAAAATACATCATTGGCTATATCCCTTGTCCTGGCTCTACGGGACAGGGGTGTGCTTGCGAAACAAACTCTTTGACTGGGGCTGGCTCCGGTCAAGGAGTTTTGACGTTCCTGTGATATGTGTAGGCAACATCGCCGTAGGTGGAACGGGCAAGACGCCGCATACGGAGTATCTGATAAAGTTATTGCAGAATGAGGGCATAAACGTAGCCACACTGAGCCGCGGATACAAACGGAAGAGCAAAGGTTACATACTGGCAACCGCCGAAAGCAGCGTACAGAAAATCGGCGATGAGCCCTATCAGATAAAGAGCAAGTTTCCGGATATACGGGTAGCGGTAGATGAAAACCGCTGTCACGGCATCGAGCAGTTGCTTACATTGAAGAGTCCCGCCGTGGATGCAGTGTTACTGGACGATGCCTTCCAGCATCGCCATGTAAAGGCAGGAATGAATATCCTGCTGACCGACTACCACCGGTTGCTGTGTGACGACGCCCTGTTGCCTGCCGGAAGACTGCGCGAACCCGCCTGCGGGAAAAACCGCGCCCAGATAGTCATTGTAACGAAGTGTCCGGATGATATCAAGCCGATAGATTTCAACATCATCACCAAGAGGTTGAACCTGTATCCGTACCAGCAATTGTATTTCTCCAGATTCCGCTATGGCTCGCTGATGCCACTGTTCCCCGAAAAGGCAAAAGGCAGAATTACCTGCACCGGAGACGAACAGGTGCTACTCGTTACGGGTATCGCCTCTCCCGCCCCACTGGTGGAAGAAGTGAAATCCTACACCCCCAGCGTCAGCCTGCTGGAGTTTGGCGACCACCATGACTTCGGCGAGAAAGACTTGCTGCTCATCGAGAAACAATTTAACCAGTTGAAGGGAAACAACAGGCTGATTATCACGACAGAGAAAGATGCTACCCGACTGAAGAACCATCCCAACCTGAACGAAACGCTGAAGCCGTACATTTATGTGCTTCCCATCGAAATAGAGTTTTTACAAAATCAACAATATATATTTAACCAAAACATTATTGGCTATGTTAGAACGTATTCAAGAAACCGCAGCTTATCTGAAAGGTAAGATGCACACGCATCCTGAGACAGCAATTATCCTCGGAACCGGACTTGGCAGCCTTGCAGGTGAGATTACCGAGAAGTATGAAATAAAGTATGAGGATATTCCCAACTTCCCCGTTTCTACGGTAGAGGGACACAGCGGCAAACTGATTTTCGGCAAGCTGGGTAATAAGGATATTATGGCCATGCAAGGACGCTTCCACTTCTATGAGGGATATTCCATGAAGGAAGTGACCTTCCCGGTACGTGTAATGCGAGAACTGGGTATCAAAACCTTGTTTGTTTCTAATGCCAGCGGCGGTACGAATCCCGATTTTGAAATCGGCGACCTGATGATTATCACCGATCACATCAATTTCTTCCCCGAACATCCGCTGCACGGCAGGAATATTCCGTATGGTCCGCGCTTCCCGGACATGAGCGAAGCGTACGATAAAGAGCTTATCCGCAAGGCGGATGCAATTGCCGCTGAAAAGGGTATCAAGGTGCAGCACGGTGTGTACATCGGCACGCAAGGGCCTACGTTTGAAACTCCGGCGGAATACAAGATGTTCCGTATCCTGGGTGCGGATGCGGTAGGTATGTCTACCGTTCCCGAAGTAATCGTAGCGAACCACTGCGGTATCAAAGTGTTCGGCGTATCGGTTATCACGGACTTAGGTGTGGAAGGCAAGATTGTAGAAGTTTCCCACGAAGAAGTGCAGAAAGCTGCGGATGCCGCACAGCCGAAGATGACGGAGATTATGAGGGAGTTGATTAACAGAGCGTAAGTAAATAAATGGTTGAAAGTTGATAGTCGGGAGTTGAAAGTTGCCGTGCAGTGTAAGTACGCAGTAACTATTCGCTTTTAACTATCAACTTTAACCTTTCAACTAATTAAGATGAGAACAGAAATAGCAACTCTCGGTGAGTTCGGCCTCATCCGCCACCTGACCGAGAGTATCGAATTAAAAAACGAATCAAGCCGGTACGGCATCGGGGATGATGCCGCCGTCCTCTCCTACCCGGCGGACAAAGAAGTGCTGGTAACCACCGATTTGTTACTGGAAGGCGTACATTTCGATTTGACGTATGTACCTTTGAAACATTTGGGATATAAATCGGCCGTAGTAAATTTTTCCGATATATATGCCATGAACGGTACACCCCGGCAAATCACCGTTTCGCTGGGACTGTCCAAACGTTTCAGCGTAGAGGATATGGAAGAGTTGTATGCCGGCATCCGCCTTGCCTGTGAGGAATATGGAGTGGATATTGTAGGCGGTGATACCTCTTCTTCCTATACGGGACTCACAATCAGCATCACTTGTATCGGTGAAGGTGAGAAAGGAAAGGTCGTTTATCGCAACGGCGCCAAAGAGACTGACCTTATCTGCGTTTCCGGCGACTTAGGTGCAGCCTATATGGGTTTGCAACTGCTGGAACGTGAGAAGAGCGTCCTTAAAGGGGGTGACAAAGATTTACAACCTGATTTCGCTGGCAAAGAGTATCTGCTGGAACGGCAACTGAAACCGGAAGCCCGCCGCGACATTATTCAGAAGTTGGCTAAAGAAGGTATTCAGCCTACTTCCATGATGGATGTTTCCGACGGCCTATCCTCGGAGTTACTGCATATCTGCACGCAAAGCAAGGTCGGTTGCCGCATCTATGAGGAGCATATTCCCATCGACTACCAAACGGCCGTCATGGCAGAGGAGTTTAACATGAACCTGACGACTTGCGCCCTCAACGGCGGCGAGGATTACGAACTGCTGTTTACCGTGCCCATTGCCGACCATGAAAAGGTTTCCGAAATGGAAGGCATTAAGTTGATAGGCCATATCACTAAGCCGGAACTGGGTTGTGCTCTCATCAGCCGCGACGGACAGGAATTTGAACTGAAGGCACAAGGCTGGAATCCGCTTAAAGAGGAATCTGCCGCTCAGCAGGAAGAGGTTGAATAGACAAAATGCCTCAAAACCGGGGAAAAGAGGATATCAAATAGAAATCCGAAAATGACAAAACCTCAAGAATAAAATAAAAGAAGAAGGCATAAATAACGGATTTATTCCATACTCTTCTAAAAAAATATACGCTGATAATTAACTATATAGAGAATTATCAGCGTTTTTTATTTCCTAACCTCTTGCATAGTCCAAAACTTTCACTACCTTTGCAACCGCAAAAGAGATAAAAATGGTGCCATAGCTCAGTTGGTAGAGCAAAGGACTGAAAATCCTTGTGTCCCCGGTTCGATTCCTGGTGGCACCACCTGCAAAACTCCGAAATGCTTCATTACCAAGCGTTTCGGAGTTTTTCGTTTTAGCAGATTGCGCCGAGTTACCTATAAAGTTACCTATAAAATAATCATCTGAAGCTGTTTAAATCGGCTTAAATCGCCTTGATTAAATACCATTAAAGACTTCCTTTTAATCTTCAAACCGATTAAAGCGCCAATAAAAAAGGCCAGCCACTCACGCCCTTCTTATTCGTAGTAACATTCTTTTCCCTCTCGTTTCGAAAGCATCATAGAAGCACAATCCCGTAAATTAGGCACACAACCTTGAACGTGCATCATAAACAGAGAAAACGGAAAAATCCCAATGACACGATGACACTTTGACCTTATTGAACTTTTTGACCTTTTGACCCTTTCCAATGACGCTTGTATTCACTTCCTCTGAACAAACAAACCACCGACCGGAAGAATTCAGTTCATTATTCTAATAGAGTATGAACCATAGCTTTCTTTCATCATAATATTCCCATTCCATATCCAGACATTTCCTAATTGCTCCATTTCCTTTTCTTGTCTGCCACAGCTTCAATAGATCGGCTTACGATTTACGTTCAATACAGCACACACCAGTTCATTTGCCCGAAATCTAATGTTCCATCTAACATAAAAGAACTTGAACCATTGTCTGCTGAAACAAATATGGGCAGAACTTTGAACGGATGACATCCGGTTTATCAAGCAGTCTTTTATCCGTTCATTGCACCATAGAACCGAAGTCCCCAAAGAACTAAGTTTACAGATTCAACATTCATTGATTCTCCCTCTTTCGCAAAGCGAAACAACGAATTTATTCGCTCCGTTGCGCAGAAATCGGCAAGTTACCCTTGTGAGGACAAACTCGTTTTGTAATGACAAGGGTACAACTTGCTTGGCTCTGTCTGCAAAATAGGCTATCGCCTCCCCGTATAACTGTCGACCACTTTTCGGGATTTTTCCCGATTTGTCTACTTTTTCAGACCTTACAGCCATCCGATAGTTCACGATTCGATTTACCCTAAACAGCAAGTATCATAGATTTCCGTTCCTTTGTACACAAAGCTTGTGTGCTCTATCGCTCTATGTACCAAGAACTACACGCAAAAAATCCTTATCTTGATAACCGTCAGCCTTTAGAACTCTGAACCCATATACAAGACTATCCTAAGACTTACACAACTCGAACACAAAGTGCATGGTACTCTTGTATGTTGAACGCTTGCCACGATTGACTGAGCATCCCAATACGCAAAGTTGCCACAACCATGAAATCAGCAAGCAAAAACACCAACAACCAGAGGGAAACAAGTATCTTAGTCTATCACACCTGGGTAAGAATTTGAAAGACAAGCCGGAAAACTATCCTTTTTTAATCAATTTGGGCTTGCAGGATTTGTGAAGCAAGTTGTACTTTTGTGGGTACAAAATTCGTTTTGTCCCCTCAAAAGTAACTTGCCGACTGCTACAGCAGCGGAGCGATAAATCGCTGTTTCGCTTTGCGAAAGAGGACGTTTTAAAAGAAAACGAACTGCTTATAAGAATCTTGGTTCCTAATGATGCTGTTTCCACAGACAACGGATAATTCACCTTCTATATCCATGGTGTTTAGAACTTCGTTATCACTTTACTCCAGTTACTTGCACACTGATATATCCATTACCTGATTCTCTAAACCCATAAACTAAAGTCCTGCAAACTTTTGTTCTGACGCATCCATATCAACAAAGGCTATCTTATCATGAAATATAGTTTCTAACCTTAGACAACCAACAAGTAAAACGCGAGATATTGTAAGCCAACAGTATCTCGCGCAATTTATACTTATAGAATGGGAACCTTGATTATTTCACCGGTTCCACTGTATAACCTTGCTGTTTCAGCTGGTTCAAGATTCCTCTTTCCCCAATTAGATGGCCGCAGCCTACAGCAAAAAGCGTTGATTGGTTGTGCATGATGGCAGGCATGCTTCCTACCCATTTTGTATTGCGGTGATAGATCAAAGCATCCTCTTCTTCCGGAAGTGCATCCGCGGCTGTACCGAATTTTTGGTTCATCGCCTGTTCTAATTGTTTCAAATCCTGCATCATGTAGGCGGTTGTCATACTGCGGGCTTGTTGTTCCATATCGGCCAAATGGTTCATACTGGCAAGCAACTGGGCAGCCTGACGTTGCAGACTTTGAGCACCATATAAAACACTTATCTGAAAATCCACCGTTTCCAAACCGGCCACCTTCTTTCCTTGCTTTTGCGCTTCCGCCTGACACCATCCGTCCAGCTGTTGCTGAGGATTAAATCCGGGGACAGCTCTCATGGCTATTACCACACCCAGTTGGGCAGTGAGAAAGGCTGGTTTCATCTTATCCATCATTTTCAAGTCTGCACCCATGAGTTCTTTCACCTTTACGGCCAGAGAGTCATATTGTGCAGGGGTATATAGCGTGTGCAAAGTGGTATCGCCCGGCAAGATAATGGCTTGCTGCATCTGCTGCATGGCAGCCGGAGTCTGCATTTCTGCCATGACAATTTCTCCGTATACTTGTTCTACGTCGGTCATCGCTTGCTTAAACCCTGCAATACTATCCAATATAGATAGAGGTGCCAAATGATGCGTTCCTAATACATAAGATGCCTTAGGCAGATTCTTACCGGAAACTTTCCATAACAACTGGGCATTGGCGCTCAGAACTGCGATGCATAAAAGCATCACCATCGTTGAAAATCTTTTCATATTGTATTTCCTTTTATGATTTCTTTATTTATCGGACAAGTCTTTCTTCAACTGATCAATTTCCTGAATCAGTTCATCGTTAGTACGTTGCGTCTTCCGGTATGCCAACAAGCCTATACCCAAACCAACCATTCCCCCAATCACTGCCAATGTAGAAAGCATCAAGGCGTCTGTGGTGCTTCTAAATACTTCAAGGACAAAAAAAGATAGCCATATCATAACCAACGGAATAGAAATTATTTCTACCTTTTTACGTCTTTGTTTCATCTGTACCAAAGTTTGACGGGCTGTCAGCAAATCAGCTTCCTGCCACAGATTATTGCCCGTCTTATTGATAACCATTTCCACTATAATATCCAAAGCAGCAATTAAAACGGTAGATACATAGAAGAGTAAAGATACCTGTCCTTCATTATAAAAAGACTGAAAACAAAAAACAATCACCGGCAAGCCCAAGAACAATGCCCAATAATAGTATTTGTTGATGCTCTTCATTTTGGTTTTCATGACCGTACGGAACAGACGTTCGTTGTTGATTTCCTGAGATTCCAGTTTATCGGTAAGGATAGCAAGCTGCTGTTTCAATTCTTCCATGTGATCCATTGTATTCTTTTCCATAATGATTCTTTTTTTAATTATTCGTGCATGTTTTTAAGTTGCTCCCGAATGCGGGAAAGTTTTACGGATACGTTCTTGGTAGAGATTCCTACGATGGCGCCAATCTCATCGTAAGGCAGATTCTCCAACCAGAGTAGGATAATGGCTCTGTCGAACGGTTCCAGCTTGTTGATGCGGTTATAAAGCATCTTGATTTGTTTGGATTCCTGGTCCTTCTCTTCATACAGGTCGATGTCGATAGTCAGAGGAACTGTGTTCCGTTGTCTTTTCTTGCGGTCGGATGAAATGCAAGTATTCAGACTCACCTTGTAAATCCAGGTTTTCAGTTCGCTCCGGTGTTCGAAGTTGCCGAATCCCTTCCAGAGGTTGATCGACACCTCCTGATACATATCCTCTACTTCCTCCTTATCTTTAGAGAACATGAAACATACCGTGTAGATGGTTGTCCGGTAGTCATGCAACAGCTGTATGAAGGCGGCTTCTTTCTCTCCTTTCTTTTCCATTGTTTTGCATTTTAATTTGTTTCTTTACCTATTAGACGCACGATACATCTGAATCACTACAGAAATTTACAGAAAAATCATTCCCCTTTCCGATATTCCAGAATATCCCCCGGCTGACAATCCAATATCCGGCAGATTTCCTCCAAAGTAGAGAAACGGATGGCTTTTGCCTTTCCAGTTTTCAGAATGGAGAGATTGGCAGGGGTAATACCTACCTTTTCAGCCAGCTCGCCCAACGACATTTTCCGGCGGGCCATCATAACATCAAGGTTCACTACTATCATATTTACTATTCGTTTAGATTAAACAATTAAATCGTCAGATCCTGTTCTTCCTTCAGCTTCACACCTGCTGCAAAGATTTCGGTAAAGAGCGCCAGCATAGCGTAACAAAATAAAGAACTATGCTGTGCATAATTGGCCACTTGGTATCCTTCCAGCATGACTTGCGAAGCCATATAATCATAGAGCATCCTCTGATGTAGCTCTAGTATAAAAACGCCAACCAATGCCGGATAGGCAAAGAATCTCATTCGGCGCACATTCTCTTGGGTAAATACCTCGCCACGTGAAACGGATAAGATGACCCGTACCACACAATAGAAGCCATATATAAACAACAGAGCAAACGGTATTATCAACAACCATCCCCATCCATACCAGGCTGGGTATTTTAAGCCATCCACTTCGACACAATCCATCACATAAGGCAGCAACTTTCCATCCGCCTGATTCTTCAAGGTATCCAGTATAAGGGCATTTTCGGCTTCCAAATTTAGCGTAAAGGGAGCATGCATCTTCAATGCCGCTTGCTCATCTGCTTCGTTCCAACCATCCCTAAATCCACGGATACCATCACCCACTTCCGCTACCACAAACATCACCAAGGCCAATACGGCCAAAATCTTAATTGCTTTCATATCTTTTGTATTTAAGAAATCAATAATTTGTTTCTTTCCTGTATCCTATTCTTGTTTATTGTCATTCCCCTTTGAAGATGAAGACTTTAAATACAACTCTTTTTCTTCATTTTACCACAATTCTATTACACGGTTAAATCCTGCTCTTCCTGCATCTGGATGCCCAACTTAAACAGGCAATTGATAAACAAGAAGAAAACTCCTATCAACATGAAAATCAAATACTGTTGGCTGCCGTCACTGCTAGCTGGAGACAAGTAATGAAGAGTCATCAGTACCAATCCGTTGACTTCCAATGAAAAACCGATACCAGCAATCAGATTGGCATTCTGCTGAATAAACACCTGCTTCCTGCGTACATTACGCATCATCAGAATCATTAAAACTCCACAAATCAGTAGAGAAAGCAACGTAACATTCTCCGGCAAAATTTGCCAGATAAAATCGGGCGTATCATCTTTTCCCAACCGATAACACAAAGTAAGGTTACGGATAATAGCCGAAAGAATGCCACAGCCGGCCATAATGCCCAAACAATGCATGATAGATGTAGTTTCTTCTGCCGAGTATTTCTTTTCTATCCATTTAAATTTCATAATTCCATTTTTTAGAGGGTGATTAACTTCATGATTGAATCCTATTATTTCTCTGCCAGCAACTGCACTTCCTGAGCAGCCCAGGTATCGTGGCTGACCATCAGGTTCCAGTCCTGTAGATGCCGGTTCCACTCAAAGGCAAAGTAGTTCACATTTCCGGCCTCCAGCTGATAAACCGCCTTTTCATTCGCAGCATCGTAGGCCTCTGCCTTTTCATTCCACAAGGCATATTCCAGGGTCACTTCATCATCTGCATAGTGATAGTTCAGACAGTAATAGTGTTCGTAAGTCTGTGCACCCGCATTCCATTTCCAAGCTTCTTTCTGAATCAGGCGGTTCGCTGCATCGTACTGGAATTCATATTTCAGATGCTGTTTCAGATACTTGCTCTCTTCTATCTGGTACACTGTCTGCGAAGTGATCTGTTCGCCGTCCTTTTCTACATTATAAGCAAACTTGCTTTCTACATTACCAGCCAAACCATTTACTAAACTACTTGCTGCAAATACCAAAGTCATTACCAAATTTTTCATACTATTCAAATTTTTAAGTTATACTTCCGTTCGACGAATTCCGATAAGTATTTATTGTTTTTCGATATGCAAATAAAATACTATTTTCTGAATCCACAAAATAAAAACGGATATTTTTTATCGATAAACGATATTTTTTTATTCTGTTGCGGTGATTAAGCATGATACAATTATTATATACCAGATAATCGGACTTAGAAGTCTTATCTCCATCTATAGGTTACGTTCAATAATTTCCACAAAAGTAATACCTGTTGTTTCACCTACTTGCTTGATGGTCTAAATACCGTTTTGATCCTGCTGTTTTCTATCATTCGTCCGTAGCATTCAAAGTGTCATCGTGTCAAAAAGGTCAAAGTGTCATTGACCTTTTTAGATTTTGCAATAATGCCCGTGCGTCTCTTTCTGGATAAATTCACGGGCACCCTCCCGCAGGAAACGCTTGACGGTGGATTCCGAGAGGCCAATCCGCTTGCCGATACCTACCGCTTCGGAGGTGGTAAACGAGGAAGGCAGGAGGGAAAGCAGTTCGGTGTGCCGCTGGTCCAGCACACCGACTTCCATTTCCGGCGCTATACGGCTCTCCATGGCACGGAAATATTCCGTCAGCTGGATGGCACGGTCGGCGCTTTCTTCGTCAATCTCGTTCATGTCGGCTTCTCCACAGATGCCGCGCATGACTTGAATGACCAGACAGAAGCGGATGAGGTAGGTTTCCAACTTACCGCAGAGGGCTTTCTCCGCCTCGCTTTCCGACTCCACATAGATACGGCAGTTCACCTCATTCTTCCACCTAATCAAACACTGTTTGGCTGCCTGTGAAAAGAAAAGTTCAAAGGGATTTATTTTTCCCTCCTGTCCAGCCGGAGGCTGAACGGCATCCACCTGGCGGATGATGCGTTCCCATTCATCCAGAACTTCTTCCGGCATGGAAGCCTCGTTCCAGGATGGCATGGTTGCTATATCCGGATAGACTTTCAGGAAACGTGAGGAAAAGCCGTTCTGCGAGCGTTTTCCGCCAAACAACGAAGAGAGCATACCGGGCTGGGTGGATCCGATAATGGAACAGTAAGGATTGGGCAGGAAGATGTACTCGTTGTTCGACTTGCGGGTGTATTTGAAGGGAGTACCACTGAACAGGCTGAGAAAATAGCTTTCGTCCGAACCGTTGTAGCGGTTGAAGTTGGAGAGCAGGCTGTCTATTTCGTCATTGTAGATGAGTACGCCCCGGGGATTGTCGCGCAAAGCGGACACAAGGGCCTCGATGGTGGAGTTGACCACCACATGACACTTGCGCTGCGGCATTTCCATTTCTTCAGGCAATGACTGCTGCTTGCGCTGTTTGGCGGTCAGTTTCTCCCATTTGCGGTACTGCCTGATTTCCTGTGCATAGATACGGTCTGAGTCTTCATCCAGTTTGAGCAGCGGGGCTACCGCCTGACGCAACGGAGGTGTCTTGCCGCAGCTGGGCGGGCCAACCAGTACCACATAGAGAATGGGACGGCTGACCCACCCGGTCATGAAACGGGCTGACCAGGTATTGCCCATGGCGGCTGCAAATGCAGTGAAAAAAGAAACAGCCGTAAAGTCCACCTGATAGTGTTCATACTTCTGCAGGGATTCCACGATATGCCTTACGGACGCAGGAAATATACCCAGAGGGAAAAGAATGGGATTCTCCATAAGCTCATAGGATTTGGTTGCGTTGTCCAAGCGCCTTGCGCACTTCATACTCGGGATAAAGCACCTTGTTGCCGGTCTTGACAGGCTTGAGGATACCTTTCTTGTCCCAATGCCACAGGGTGGCATCACATACACCGAACAGTTCCTTTACTTCTGTCTTGGATAGCATGCGCTCCTTACGGGCGGCTTCCACCATCGAGCCGAGTTCATCCTTGGCACGGCGAATTAGTTCATCGGAAAATGCCTTGAGGTCTGCGGCATCCATTTCCACTCTCACATGGGCTTTGCCCTCACTGAGGATGTTGAATAATTCTTCCATACATACTGGTTTCCGTCCGGGTTACGACGGCTTCTGCGGACGGATTGAAAACAGAAGCGCCAGCGTTCCGATATAGAACGATGGCGCAAAAGTAACTGGCAATCAGCCGAATTTAAAAGAAATAAGCGTTCGTTCAGTTCGCTGACCCGAAAACGAACTGAACGAATTGAAAAGAATTGATTTCAGTCGGCTGTTTCAGTGGCAAGGAGCAGCACTTCGGTCTTGATGATGTCGATGGCAAAGCGATGCTCGGGTTCATCCTTGCCGTATTGCTTCCGGTTGGGGGAAAGGTTCTTCAGGTAATTGACGCTTTTCTGTACCTGGCGGTGTCCTACGATTGAATGTTGGGGATAGGCTGCCTTCAAGGCTGCAACAAAGTCGGTCACGGCCACCTTGGAGCTGATTTCCGCCGTTTCTGCCAGAGCGAAATACAGATGGGCTATATCCATGCCGCTGCGGCCATAGCCCAGCCATGCTCCAATACGCTTTACCCGGTTCTCATCCTGCGAGGCAAGCATGTGCTGGAAACTTTCTGCCGTAAATGCTTCCTTTCCTTCTGCTTCCCGGCATCTGCGGTGCAGTTCGACCCGCTGAAAGAACTTTCCCCAAAACAGCTTGAACAGGCTGGAGAGCATCTCCCTGTATGTGCGTTTGTCCTGTGCCACGACTGCCTTGTCCAGTTCGTCAGCCACCTGTTCCGGAGCTGACTCACCGTACTTCACCCAGGCGGCCATGGCCATGTGGTCCTCATTCTTTTCCCTCAAGTAGTTTTCAGCAAAGTCCGACAGTGTCAGGTGTTCCAACAAGGAGGAAACGTCAAACCGCCCGGTGGTGACCATCCGTTCCACCTCCTGCTGGAAATCCGGAGAGAGCCGGAAAGCATCCTCACCCAATTTCAGGATGCCTCCTATTCCTTCCGTTTTCATTCTGGCTGCAAACTGGGCATATTCCTGCGGATGGGCTTCCATCCACTCCTTTACCGTGTCCGTTCCTTTGGCCGGAGCTTCTTCTTTTCTTTTCATGGCAAATCTTTTTTAGGGTTGAAAAAGGCAAAGATAAGTGCCTTGCCTGTCAAAAAAGAAATGCACAACATAAATCTACTCAACAGACTTCATTTTCCCTATCGGTTGTTCTGGTTGATAAGGTTTACAATCACTTTCAGCATGGTGTCCTTTTCCTCAGTACGGCTTTCCGCTATCATCAGGGTGAGCGCCACCAGGGTATTGTCTGCAATGCGCTTGGTGCCGTCTTCATTGTAAAGGATGCCATTGCCATTGAGAAACCACAGGAACAGCGTGGCAGCGATACGTTTGTTGCCATCGCTGAAGGAATGGTTCTTGGTGACAAGGTAAAGCAGCATGGCTGCCTTCTCTTCAACCGAGGGATAAAGATCCTCGCCTCCGAAGGTCTGGTATATCTGCCCGATGGAACTTTTGAACGAGTCATCTTTCTCGTTGCCGAAAAGCGGGCTGCCTCCGAACTTCTCATGCAGCTGGCGAATCACCTCCATGGCATTTTCGTAAGTGGCATGAAAGGCTGCCCGGGGTGTGGTCTTTTCTATCGTCAACTCCTGATAGTCGTAACGGTCGAGCGTATCGAGTGCATAAGTATAGTCCACCACGACATTGAGCAGCGAACGGCTGTCCTCGGTCAACCTCTCTTGATTCTGGATAGTACGTCCCAGCACTTTCACCAACTGGCTGAGTTCATCGAACTTCTGGCTGGCTATGCGCTCATTGATGGCATAACCTTGAAGCAGGTATTGCTTCAATACCTTATTGGCCCAAATGCGGAATTGAGTTCCTCGCTTTGACTTGACGCGATAACCCACAGAAATGATTACGTCCAAATTATAAAGGGTGGTTTCTGTACGCTGGGTAAACCCTTCTCTACGACCATAATCCTTGGTATGTGCAAATTTTGCACATACCAAGCTTTCTTCAAGTTCTCCCTCCTTGAATATATTATTGATATGACGTCCGATGACTGTTCTGTCCTTCTGAAACAATTCCGCCATTTGCGCTTGAGATAGCCAAACGGTTTCATCTTGAAACTTAACATCTATACAGGTTTCACCATCTGTCGTTTGGTATATAACGATGCTATCTGTCTGGTTCAAATTATCCATAATATATGATTTTCAGTTTGTTATATTGTAATCTAATTTAAAACACATCAGCTTTCGCACCATTGGCAATAGCATCAATCTCATCCGCAATCTCATCGGAAGAGAGCTTGATGTAATCCATGAAAGTCTTCTGCGTCTTATGTCCGCTTACGTGCATCATCTGCAAGATGGTGTATTTGTGCGTCAGGTACATATTGGTGATACCGCTACGACGGGCAGTATGCGTAGTGACACAGTTGTAACGGGGCATCATCACTTCACCTTTACTGTTCCTCTCCACATTGATTTTTCCATCTGCTTCCTGTTTCCGCTGCTTCATGGTCAGTTTGGTGTGAACCTTTGCAGTCAAAGAAGGAACCGTTTCAGACAATTCCTTTAGGATTTCCTTGATATAACGGTTGAGAATGACATCGACCACAGAAGGCAGGTTATAATTGTACTTTTCACAGATAGCCTGCAAGTTCGGATTCATAATAGGAATCTTTACTTCCGTATGGGTCTTTTGTTGCACAAGCCGGATAATAGGTGTCCCTTTGGCCGTAGTTGTAAAACTGTCAGGGGAAATGTTGTTGTAGTCGCTTACTCGCTGACAAGTATAGCAGCCCACCAGAAAGACATCACGTACCTGTTCCTGGAGTCCGGTCAGTGGCATTTCATACAAGGCTTGCAACTCGTCTGAAGTCAGATAAATCTCGGCAGCCTTATCTTTTTCCTCAATTTTCTTTTTTGAAAAGCACTGGGTCGCACGGTCGTTGTCATGTATGCCATCCGTATAAGCATAACCGATAAGTGCTCGAAGGGTCACCAGATATTTATTCTGTGCAGTAACCATATAACCCTCCTTCTCCATGAATGCTAAAAATTTGGCCGCAAATTCCCGATTCACCATCCCCCATGTATATTGATGTTTTTTATCAAAGCAACCATATAGCCTCATGAAACTGTGCCAAGCCTTTACAGTCCCGGAAGAATACCTGTCGTTCCCATTCAAGCGCTTACCCGACTTGATTTCAGCACAAAAATCTGAAAGATAATTCCATATCTTAGCTTTCTCAGCTGCAATACCTGCCTGAATAAGCCGCTCCTGTTCTTGCCGGATACGTTCCTCCTCTTGTCTCGCATGTTGTTCCGCTTCCTCCTGAGCACGTAGGATTTCATACCTTTCCGGATCGGAAATGGCCAATATTTCCGATTTGACGTGCTGTCTATCGAATTGGGTAGCTGACATCTCACGTTCCAGCATCACTTCAATCCGTCCTAACTTATCATGCAGTTTCGGGTTTTGCTTACGATGCCGTGCCAATGAATCTTCATCTGCTACAGCAGCCTTCCATTCCGGCACCCCTACCTGAATACGTGTAGTAAACTGCACATCAATCCTTCTGTTTGGGTCCTGTACTCTTACAAAAAGAGTAGCCTTTTCTTTATACTCATCCTTTTTGAGGAAATAAAATCTGGAAAGTGTTTTTGCCATAACCCAATCGTTTTTAGTGGATAATATTACACTTACAAAGATACAAAATTTCCCTATAGTTACCTATAAAGTTACCTATAAAAATCACATTAAATTCAAGTGATGTATATTCACTATAATTTAAAACGATTGATATTCAGCTATTTAATTGTTATTCTGCTTTAATCAAGCTGATTACAATTTAACTTTAATAGTACTGGTGGCACCACTTTTAAAAATGATGTAATCCTTGAATTTCATTGAAATTCAAGGATTTTTCGTTAATGGCCTTACCAAATCCTTTTAACTATGATTGACTCACAGTATATCTTTCCGGCAACACTTTCTGCCCTGACAATTCTGGCAACGGTACTGAATTTTACAGCACATTTTTCGAATGGTGAGTATCTTTCGTGGAAAGCATTCAACAGAATATCACTTGCTACCCTTCTCTCCATGACCGTGTGTATTTTCGCCTGGATGATTCACTCACGGGCAGGGATGCTATCATCGCTTCAATTAGTAGAAAATAATCTGGGAAATATGGCGCTGATACTTCTGGGAAGCATGTTTGTCGTATATCAAGAGTTTATATTGTTCAAGAATGTGCTGTCCTGGATAGGACGTAAAGCAGTGCCTATGGATTTAAGCTATTCCTTATACGCTATTCTTGTTCCATTGGTAGTGATGATTATCAAAATCCCATTCAGCAGTCCGCTGGATATGTTTCCCAAGAATAACATATGGGGAGCACTATGTTTCGACTTCGGCTTCTGGCACTTTATGACGGCACTTTCACTGGTATATGCCGTTATTATGGTTGTCATTCAATTCATCCAGTTCGTTACCGCGCTACGGCAGAGCGGTAAACGTCTTCTATCGGTATGTGTAATCTATTTCCCGGTAATGTTTTCCTTATTCATATTGTCGATGTATGCCGTAATAGGAGTGGTGCTTCTCTTCATCATTAAATTTGCATTGAGTGTCATGGAAGAGAATAGCAGGAAATAAATTAAATAAAGGTTACTCTATATACATCAAACATCTATTATCCTTCTTTTTAAAACGCTTCAACCGTTCCAGTTTCTCGCTTTCACTTTCCTTGGCAGGAAACGTTACCTGACCGGTGTCCTTGTTATAATCGTATAATTCCCGTGCAGGAACCACATAAACTTGCTCCGGAGCATCATTAACCCATCCAAAGCCAAAAACGTAAAACAGACTTTTTATCGGACGGTTCAGTTGGTTAATATTCATATATACCTCGTACTTCTCAATATCCTTCCTATCAAGATAAAATCCAACTTTACTTCTCCATTTACATTCTACGGCTATTATCTCTCCGACCTTATAAATCCTGCTCCTATCTACAGCACATTCCAATAACAAATCCGGAGATGAAGAAGACAGAGGCCGGTATCCCTCAACATATTTATCACCTCGCCAATCCAGAAGCCGCCAGAATATTTTTCCTGTATCCAAGTCGGAACATCCATCTTTACTGATATTGGAATTTTTCACAACCCACTCTTCAAACCTGTCTCCCAAATATTTATTCTTGTTCCTTTCTTTAAAGTATTGAAAGGTGTCCATGAACCGATATTGAAAAACATTCACACAGTCATCTATAAACCTATTTAATATTTTCATTGTCATAACAAACTGCTTCTATATCATTATTCATCATCTATGAAGGTGTCTCAGGGAGTTTCATTACCTCAGTACAGATGTGGCTCACAATAAACCACCTGCAAAAATAAAGTAATATTTATTTCAAACAAATATTTACAAATAAAGAATAAGCATTCTTGATTACAAAAGCACAAAACAAACATCAAAATAAAAAATCAGACTTTTTTCTGTTTTTCCCAATTCTTTCCAGATTCCTTTCCCATCTTTGCAATACGAAAGCCAATAAAGTATTAATCATTAAAAATAAAGAAGTATGAAAAAGTTTATTATGATGTTAGTTTGTATGTTTGCAGTGCACACAATGGTAATGGCAGATAACGATAAACCGATACAGGTAAACCAGTTACCGGCAAAAGCGCAGACATTTATCAAGACTTATTTCAAAAGCCATAAAGTGGCATTAGCCAAAATGGAATCGGGAGTATTCTACAAAAGCTATGATGTAGTCTTTACAAATGGAGAAAAAGTAGAATTCGATAAAGCGGGAGAGTGGAAGGAAGTACGGTGCAGACAAAGTGAAGTTCCCGCACAAGTTGTACCGGAAGCAATCCGTAATTATGTAAAGACCAACTATCCGGATGCAAGAATTCTCGAAATAGAATTCGATCATAATGAATATGAGATAAAATTGTCCAATCGTTGGGAAATTACATTCGACTCTCAAATGAGAGTAATCGATATCGACGATTGATAATGCCTGCCCTCAAAGCATGAGGGATTAAAATACAAGAGTACAAAAACAGTTGTTCGAGTAAACTCCGAACAACTGTTTTTGCTTAAAAGCCCCATATATATCAGTCGGCAGATTATCAGCTCTTTTGAGAGCAAATAACACATTATTTAATATCTGCTCTCCAAAAATTCCGTACATCATGAAAAATAAATGCCGCAATAAAGAATATAAACACTTTATTTTTATACTTTTACACTCATTAAACAGCAAATTCAAATTATATAAACGATGGATAATTCAACTAACAATAAAAACATATTCCAGTCGGAGCTGCCTTGTGAAAAGAAAAACGGACACAGCATAATCCAAGAATTCATAAACAACTACCCTTACGGTGTCCAGGACTTAATAAAATTGCTCGAATGTGGTTATCAAATTACTTATGAAGATAGAAAAATCATGAAAGAGCAGTTCCCCACCGACACCTATAAATATTATGCTACTTTCTCCAGGTTAGCATTCAAATTGTATCAGGAAGGGCAAGCTGAACTAATAACAACTCTAATTACTTCCGGAGCAGACCTTTCAGGAACAATTTATACGATTGAAGCATTACTTTCCAACAAACCCGAGTATTTCAGTTTTCAAACCAATGTATGGGTATGTATCGCTAATAACGCAATAACCCATTACAAAAATCATTGGATATTTTGTGAGGCAGCACTCAAACAAAGCGGTAAATGGGAAGAGGTTTACAAAGCAGAGTCATTCCTAAGAAAACACAACAAATTAGATAAAAATGAAATCATAGCATGGAAGAAACCTAAAGAATACAAAATATTAAAGCTGCTCTATCCTCAATTGCAAGTACCGGCTGTCCGTTTCTTAGAAGACGAACAGCCCGACCCTTACCAAACGGCCATCTCCCTCTTTCATAAAACCGAACTGTCAGATATGTTGGAAACATTAAGCATAAGTATAGAGAAAGAACGTCCGGTTTGGGGATATCATCACATAGCCGGTGCTACTGCTGAAGAGAAAATCAATACACTATGGCATACATTTCCCAACGAAGAATTCCTTGAGGCATTGTTTTACCTCGCTGATCACAAACACTCTTCTTCCATTCTCAACCTACTGATAAAAGAGGAAGCTAATGAAATTAGAGATGCCATACACGCCCCCAATACACTTCACAAGTTACAAACAGGGCTGGAAGTAGGAAGAATATATCATCCGGAGTTTCTACTTCTATTATGGGAGTTAGGATACAGGCACAAAAAAACGGAAGACTGGCAAAAAGACAATAGCCTGACAAATACTACGAAAATGAGGCTTTATTGTTTAGACAAACTATTCGACAATACACTAAACATCGATTTAAAAGAAATATTAACTAGTAGTAGCATTATCCAAGCAGTGTGCCTGATTGAAGACATCAGGAACAACCGTATTACTTTCACCAATCATCCTAATTGGAAATCACGTATAAACAGTATACGCAGTGCATCCAATCATCTCCTAAATAATTATTGGGGATACATTGATATGGCTTTAGATAATTTCCATACAAAAGAAGGCCAAAGCATGAGAACGTATCTATGCCAGAAAGAACCGGGAATCAAACTTGATAATAAAGAGGAGACTATTGTAAAAGAGACAAACCTTTATAAGGCATTGACTATTTTATATCCGGATATTTATAATTAAATCATACTTATAAATACCGCTCCCCTTTACTAAAAAAAGAAGAATTCCGGAAGAACATGATATTCGGACAAAGATTGAATAGCGTAAGCAGTCAAAAAAAAGCTATTCGCAACGGCAATAAGTATTTGCACCGCACGTACAACGGGGCAATAGTTGCTCGCTCAACTCATCGCGATAGAACTCGTACAGTTGCCGATACATTGTTTCATAGAGGGTTGCTATTTGTTGCTCTTGTTCACTCTCGCTTTGAAAACGATTTTTAAAAGGATCTTCAAAGTTAAAATGCGCCTGCCGTTTGGCATTGAGGGTAAGGAAGCTCAGTTCTTCCTCAGCTTCTTTACACAGGGTAACAACATAGTCCCATGACCGATGTGCATATGCTCCGACACCGGAAGGCTTTTTACGCGATATGCTGTAACCGTTTTGCTCCATCACATTGCATACGGCATCGGGAACGCAATTTCCTTCCATAACTCCTGCCGTAGAAATATTCATCCCTCTGCCAAATGTGTGCAGGAGTTCTTGTGCGATACGGCTGCGGCACGTATCTTCATTACTTAGTCGCCCCTTAGAATGTGCTTTTACGCCTAATAATCAACATATTAATATATAA
>ENA-OYWV01000275-OYWV01000275.1-human-gut-metagenome-genome-assembly--contig:-NODE-275-length-22157-cov-7.184282_pt1 | contig 22157 bp, 17 predicted proteins | sample MGYA00244812_ERZ653400 | MGnify/ENA primary metagenome ERZ653400 (study PRJEB26926, sample SAMN06165097) | human gut metagenome | biome: ENVO:00009003; feature: ENVO:2100002; material: ENVO:00002003... | reverse complement strand
AAGCGAGACGGAAAGGAAAGAACGCATGGACACAAGTAGTCTAATGGAGCAGATATTATCTAGTGATAACCTCAATAGAGCATATCTGCAAGTCGTACGAAATAAAGGTGCAGAGGGAGTGGACGGAATGAAGTACACAGAACTCAAGGAACATCTTGCAAAGAACGGCGAAATCATCAAGGAACAGTTGAGGACAAGAAAATATAAACCTCAACCAGTACGAAGAGTGGAGATACCAAAGCCTGATGGCGGTGTCAGAAACCTAGGAGTACCAACAGTAACAGACAGATTCATACAGCAAGCCATTGCACAGGTATTAACACCAATCTACGAGGAACAATTCCATGAGCATAGTTACGGATTCAGACCGAATAGATGTGCACAGCAAGCAATCCTAACAGCACTTGACATGATGAATGATGGTAACGATTGGATTGTAGACATTGACTTGGAAAAGTTCTTTGACACGGTAAACCATGACAAGCTTATGACTATCATAGGCAGAACTATAAAAGATGGAGATGTTATCTCTATCATAAGGAAATATCTTGTCAGCGGAATCATGATTGACGATGAATATGAGGATTCTATTGTGGGAACACCGCAAGGAGGAAATCTTTCGCCGTTGTTGGCAAACATCATGCTCAATGAACTTGATAAGGAAATGGAAAAGCGAGGGCTTAACTTTGTACGATATGCAGATGACTGTATTATCATGGTTGGAAGTGAAATGTCTGCAAATCGGGTAATGAGAAACATATCTCGATTTATTGAGGAGAAACTAGGTCTCAAGGTCAACATGACAAAGAGTAAAGTAGACAGACCAAGCGGACTTAAATACCTTGGGTTTGGGTTCTACTTTGACCCAAGAGTACACCAGTTTAAAGCAAAGCCACACGCAAAATCAGTAGCGAAGTTCAAAAAGAGAATGAAGGAACTCACCTGTCGTAGCTGGGGTGTTAGCAACAGCTATAAAGTGGAGAAACTTAATCAGCTCATAAGAGGTTGGATAAACTACTTCAAAATAGGTAGTATGAAAACACTTTGTCGAGAATTAGATGGTAACATCAGATATAGACTTCGTATGTGCATTTGGAAACATTGGAAAACTCCACAAAACAGAGCAAAGAACCTTATGAAGCTTGATGTACCAAGATGGGCGGCATTTAAAATAGCGTATTGCGGAGACAGATATGCAAGACTCGCCCACAATGGATGGATACAAAAGGCTATAAGTACAAAGAGACTAACCTCATTTGGATTAGTCTCAATGTTAGATTACTACACCGAAAGGTGTGTTACTTGTTAAGTTGATTGAACCGCCGTGTACCGAACGGTACGCACGGTGGTGTGAGAGGTCGGGAAATTTAGTTAAATTTCCCTCCTACTCGATTATCATAATTTACCAAAACGTTGTTGATTTTTAAAAATGGAGGTGTTAGTATATAAATACCAAAACGTTTTGGTAACAAATACTGTGTAATATAAAAAAAAGTACACAGTATGATACCAAAAAAATTAAGCGAAAGAGAAGACATGGAGGAAAATATGACGGTAAAAGGACTTATTTTTGATCTGGACGGGGTAATTGTATTTACAGATCAGTATCACTATAAAGCCTGGAAACAAATGGCTGACGAGAAAGGTATTTATTTTGATCAGGAGATTAATAACAGACTGCGAGGGGTAAGCCGTATGGAAAGTCTGGAAATCATTCTCGAAAGGTATGAGGGAGAGCCGCTGAGCGATGAAGATAAACAGAAGATGGCGGAGGAGAAAAACGAGATTTATAAAAAACTTTTAGAACAGATGACACCGGCAGATGTCAGTGACGAGGTGAAGGAAACATTGGATGAACTGCGTAAAAGAGGGTATCTGCTTTCAATTGGTTCATCCAGTAAAAATGCGAAATACATTCTTGAAAGGACCGGGATCATGGATAAATTTGATGCGGTTTCCGATGGAACAAATATCACAAGATCCAAACCGGATCCGGAAGTTTTCTTAAAAGCCGCAGAGTTTTTAGGTTTAAAACCGGAAGAATGCGGTGTTGTGGAAGATGCGTATGCGGGAATCGATGCGGCAGTTTCAGGACACATGACATCTATAGCAATCGGTGACGCAGCGGGTTATGACAAAGCAGATTATAAACTGTCAGCATTCAGGGATCTGTTGGACATCGCAAAATAGGAACGTGACACATGCATTCCTCATTTTTACAGATGGAATATAATGGAAAAATGTGATAAGATAGATATTAATTTGTGGAAATCTGATAAATCGGGGGAGGTTGTATGGATAAGCAGGAAAAAGAAGTTCTGAATAAGAGGACGACAATCCATGACGTTGCACATGAGGCTGGGGTATCGATGACTACGGTATCCCATGCACTGAATGGATATAAAGATGTAAATGAACAGACAAGGCAGAAGATCGTAGAAATTGCGAGGCGTCTGGATTATATGCCGGATGAGGCAGGACGCTCACTGAGAGGGATACAGAAGAAGAAGATCGCACTGCTGATCGCAGGAGAACTGCCGGAGGAAGATCCAAGCGGCATCACGTATGGACTTACAAGCGGAATTTACAAGGTGGCACAAAAAATGGGGTATGAATTTACAATCCTGACAATGCCGTCCAATAAACAGTTGAAAATAAGCTTTGGACAGATCTGCAAGAGGAAGAAATTAACGGGGATTATCGTTTTCGATCTTGCCATGGACATGCCGTATTATGAGCAGATCAAAAACAGTGAGATCCCATGCGTCCTTGTGGATATAGCCATGGATGGCGATAATGTAAGAGAAGTTTCCATAGATAATGAGAAAGCATCCTTCGAAGAGGTCGAGCATCTGATCGAGAATGGATACTGCAACATAGCAATGCTTTCCGGTAATAAAATGGCACAGGTGTCAGAACGAAGGGAAAGCGGATACAAGCGTGCATTAGAGAAGCATGGTTTCCGCGTCAGGGAAGAATGGATCGTGGACTGCCAGTTTGACCCAAGTACGGCAATGCAGAAAGCAATGGAGCTAAAACACCGCTATCCGGAGATTGATGCATTTTTCTGCGCAAGCGACGGCATTGCAATCGGAGCGATCGATGGCTTGATGCAGCTTGGAATGCAGGTGCCGCAAGATGTGGCTGTCGCTGGTTTTGATGATTTTACTATTTCAAAATATATCCATGGGGGAATCACGTCTGTCAAACAGTATCCATATGAGATGGGAGTAGCCTGTGCCAATACAGTTATCAGCATGATTGATGGAAACCGTGTACCGGACTGGATACCTATGGAATACAAGCTGATGAAACGCGCATCAACGAAATTAAAATTGTAAGAAGTATACAAATTATACAACAAAAATTGTTAAATATGACGAAAAAAAAAAATACACAAAAAGCTTGAAATCCAAAAGGTTTTGGTATATTGTTAATTCAACAGTTACCAAAACGTTTTGGACTTTTGCTTTTTACACGTTTATCACTAGGAGGAAAAAGATGAAAAAAAGAGTTTTATCAATTTTACTTGTAGCAGCAATGACAGCTTCCCTTACAGCGTGTGGTGGTTCAGACAGCAGCAATAACAGTGCGTCGGGAAGTGGTGAGATCACACTTACAATCCCGACCTTCTTTGTAGGAGAGAATGTTGGCGCTGTATATTTTGAACCTGCCGTTGAGAGATTTAATGAGGCAAACAAAGGAAAATATCATATTGAATTAGAAGAAGTCGTTGAGGCATCTTATACAGACAAGATCAGCCAGTTGGCACAGTCTGATTCACTTCCGGCACTGATCCAGACACCTGCCAAAGAATGGATCCAGACAGCAATGATTCCGGGAAAACTGTATTATCCGATGAACGATTTTCTGGATGAACATCCGGAGATCAAAGAGCTTTGTGTAGATTCTTCTGTGGAATATTGTACACAGGAGAACGGAGATATCATCACTGTGCCGGCGATCACACTTTCTAACACGGGTTTATACTATAACTCAGCACTGTACTCACCGGAGAAAACAGTTTCATCCATGACAATGGATGAATTTATCAGTTCTCTTGGTGACAACAAAATTGCGCTCCAGACAGTTGACAATGCATGGACATCAGCATTGTTGTTAACGGCATTGATCGCAAATGAAGATGGCGGTAAAGAATGGCTTCAATCGAATGAAGGAACCAAATGCTGCGATTACACAGAGCCGGCATTCGTAAATGCTGTAACAAAATTAACAGAGATCTGGAAAACAAATGCATCCTCTAATGCAGTTGGTGCAGCATATGCAGATGCAGCCAATGCATTCATGTCTGATCAGGCAGCCGTTATCTGCAATGGTCCTTGGATGAACTCTGAATTCGTGGACAGTGCTTCTGATAACTGGTCTAATGGATTTAATGGAGCGGATGCAAAAGCGGATTATTATCCTGGTAATGTGTCAATCTGTGATACAAAAGTATTTGGCAGATGGATGCTTACCAATGGTGGTACGGATGAAGAGAGAGAATGTGCAGAAGCATTTCTTGCATTTATTTATTCAAAAGATGAGTTAGAGACATTTGCACTTACAGAGGGATGCCAGATACCGAATCTTACCTATAGCGATGGATTTCTTTCGAAGTTAGATGAAAAACCATTGATAAAACAGCAGATCGAGTTACTGACATCTGATACAAATATCGTTCCTAATGTATTAAATATTATGCCTGATTCCGTATCATCCAGTGTATTTGGAACCAATCTTGTGCAGTTAGTAAATGGACAGATTACTCCGAAAGAGTTCTGTGAGACTCTTACAACAAAAGCCACTGAAGCTGGTGACAAATAATCGATGAAATCATGGAGGGGGAATCATTTGCGGACAAATTGATTCCCCTTTTTCTTTCAGAAGATTGCCTTCTGAACGCGGAATGTATCTGAAAATAATGGATATTTCTGAAAGGAAAGGAAATATTATGACAAAAAAGAAAAAATACGGAAAAGTGCAGGTTAAAAATTTTAAATGGATTTACGCATTCCTTCTTCCGACAATTATTATATTTGTGATGTTTTATGTACAGCCGATCGCTGTGATGCTTACAACATCATTTACAAAATGGGATGGATTTAATGATCCTTCTTTTAATGGGATCAGTAACTATATAAAACTCTTTACCAACAGTGCTTCTGCAACATCGATCAAAAACCTGATTTTATGGTCGGCTATTGCAATGACGTTCCATGTAGGATTTGGTGTGCTCACGGCATTTGCTTTATATCTGCAACCTCACGGATGGAAATTCACACGTGCTGTATTTATGATACCAAATATTATTTCAGCAGCAGCGTGGGCATTGATCTACCGGTTTATTTTCAATGACCAGATGGGTGTTTTAAACTCAGTGATACGTGTATTTAATAAAGATTTTTCGGCGCAGTGGTTCTACCAGAGTCCATATGCATTCTGGGCAGTTACCCTTACGTGGCTGTTTTATGCAGTTATTGTCACATTGATCGTATTGAATGATTTAATGGCGATTCCAAAAGAACTGATCGAAGCAGCAAAACTTGACGGAGCGAATGGATGGCAGCTGATCCGTTTCGTGGAACTTCCTCTTTGCCGGATCTCCATAGGAACCGGAATGTTATGTTCTATCACATCACGTATCTCCATGTATGAAGCGATCGCACTTACGACAGCCGGAGGACCTGGTGATGATACGATGAGTTTATCTGTACTGCTGGTACGTGCGATCACAGATTACAACTACGGATTTGCCAATGCGATCGGTGTGATCATGTTCCTTATCGGTTTACTGGTTATGTACATTGTAACAAAGGCATTCCGTATGAATGATTCAATCTACTAGGAGGAACAATCATGAATGTGATAAAAAAAATATTAACAAATATCCTGATTTATGGAACAGAATTCATTGTTATTATGCTGAGTGTATTCCCAATCGTATGGGTGGCATTATCATCCTTTAAAACGAATGCACAGATTCTGGAGGGACCATTTACACTGCCAACAGGTATTACAACAGCAAAAGAGGCATACACATATCTGTTCCAGAAATATGATTTCTTAAGTTATTTTGGCAATTCGCTGATGATATCGCTGATATCTACGGTGATATCCCTGGTTTGTTTTGCAATGGCGGCCTATGTATTGGCGAAATATGAGTTCCCGGGAAGAAATCTTATTTTTGCACTATTTACAATTACAATGCTTGTTCCGGGTCATGCAAAAGCACAGCCGATTTTTTCGCTGATCAATTCCATGCATCTGTATGATACCAAAACAGGTTTGATCCTTGTATATCTGGGAAGCGGTATTGCAATGTCGATTTTCATTTTGAAATCGGCATTTATGGGAGTTCCAAAAGAATTGGATGAGGCTGCTACGATTGATGGTGCAGGGTTTTTCCGTACATTTTTTATGATCAATCTTCCACTTGCGAAATCAGGTCTCTCTACCGCTGGAATTTTAATGTTTCTCGGCAATTGGAATGAATATTTCTATGCATCACTTCTTACATCATCAGAGAAGAACAGGACGCTGCCGGTTGCATTACAGTTTTTTAACCAGTCATTATCGTACGATTACACGAAAATGTTTGCGGCACTCACACTCGTAGTGGTTCCGGCAATCATTGTATATTGCTTTGCACAGGAGCAGGTACAGGAATCTGTTGCTGCATCCGGAATTAAAGGTTAATAAAGGAGAATGAAGCTATGCCAGTTATGAATTACAGAAAAGGAACAGGGGCAGAGACAAGCTGGATCATTGAGGAGACCAGCTTTCATGAGAAATATACTGGAAAATGTGAGTCCATCTTCACACAGGGGAATGGTTATTTAGGCCTCCGCAATTCGCTGGAAGAAAGATATGTGGATACTGTCAGGGGTATGTTCATCACAGGAACATTCAACAAAGCAAGCAAAGAGGAAGCAACTGAACTTCCGAATGTTTCTGATATTGTGAATATGGAAATCGAACTTAATGGTGAACGTTTTTCCATGACAGAGGACAATCTAAAAGAGTATTCAAGAACATTAAATCTTTATACGGGGGAAACCTGCCGTAATGTCCTGTGGGAAGGAAAAAACGGGAATGTCGTGCAGCTGTCTTTCCATCGTTTTGTGTCTTATAAGAACGTACATGTGATCGGTGCATATGTTGAGATCAAACCTGTAAACTGCGACGTAAAAGCAACGGTTGTGAGCGGAATCAACGCACAGGTGACCAATAATGGTGCCCAGCATCTCACGGAAGTATCAAAGCGTGCATTCGATGAAAAATATCTGCAGATGGGAATGGTCACGACAGAATCAGAAGTTGTGATCGCAGTCAGTACTGTTCATGACGTATTTTTGGATGGAGAGAAAACAGAGGAGACCGCATATAAGATCGTAGATGACAGAAGAAAGATCCATGCGAAGATCCAACTGGATATCCCGAAAGGAGAGACGGCACGTGTAGAGAAAATCTCAACGGTTCATTCCAGCAGGGATCTTGAGTATACAGGATCGGGAAAAGAGCCGGATAAAGAGACGGTATATGCAAATGGACTGGAGAACTTAAAGGAAGCAGAATGCAAGGGATACCGGACACTCCTGCAGGAAAGCAGGGAAGTCTGGGAAGCAATCTGGAAAAAACAGGATATCGTGATCGATAGCAGGGAAGACGATGCGCAGGTGGCTGTCCGCTTTGCATTATATCATCTTCAGATCATGGTGCGGAAAGAAGACAACCGGGTTGGCATAGGAGCAAAGGCACTCAGCGGAGAAGGCTACAAGGGACATTCGTTCTGGGATACAGAGACTTTTATTTTCCCGTATTTCCAGATGGCAGAGCCGGAAGTGGCAAGGACACTTCTGGAATTCCGTTATAAGGGACTGTATGGCGCAAGAAAGAAAGCAAAAGAGAACGGCTATAAAGGAGCAATGTATCCATGGGAAGCTGCGTGGATCAGTGATGGGGAAGTCACACCATATATCACTGGAGTAAATGTACATACAGGAGAGCCGCTGATCTGCCTGACCGGTGTGATAGAGCAGCATATCACTTCGGATATTATTTTTGCATTATGGCAGTATTATACAGCAACAGGCGATCAGGATTTCATGGACAGATATGGATATGAAATGATAATCGAGACCGCACGTTTCTGGAACAGCCGTCTGGAGTGGATTGAAGAAAACAACAGATATGAAATCCGTGATGTTATAGGACCGGATGAGTACAAAGAACATGTGGATAATAATGCATATACGAATTATATGGCACATGAAAATATGAGACTAGCAGCACAGGTAATTGCATGCATCCGTGATGAGAAGAAAGATATCTACGGGAAAATGCAGAAATTAATGCAGGAAGAGGGTACATCATTAGAACAGTTAGAGGAAGAACTGAAAGATAAAATGAAGAAACTTTATTTGCCGCAGCCGGATGAAAAAACAGGGATTATTCCTCAGTTTGACGGATACTTTGATCTAAAAGAAATAGATCTTTCTGTGTATAAGAATGCTTCTGTTGTGGGAACGGTCTTTCATGATTATTCAGGGGAAGATGTACAGAAAATGCAGGCAGGTAAACAGGCTGATATTGTAGAACTGCTGTATCAGATGGAAGATATCACAACACCGGATAATAAGGCAAAGAACTATGTATACTATGAAGCAAGAACACTGCATGATTCATCTCTTTCCAAGGCGATCCACAGTATCACTGCATGTGACCTTGGTATGGAGAAAGAGGCTTATGAAATGTTCATGAGTGCTGCACTTACCGATCTTGGACAGGAGATGAAATCCTCGGATGCAGGAATCCACAGTGCAAATATGGGAGGTGTATGGCAGGATGTGGTCATGGGATTCGGAGGAGTAAGAATCCATGACGGACATCTCCGTATCCGTCCAAACTGTCCAAAGCAGTGGGAAAAATTTACATACCCGATTTATTGGAAAGGAAATAAACTTGATGTCACAGTCTGCAAAGATGGAGTGGAAGTTATCAACGAGGGCACAGCTTTCATGGCAGAGATCATGGGACAGATGGTTACTGTAGAAAAAGGAAAAAACGAATTTTTGGCATAAGAACATAGGAGAGAAAAATGCTGCAGAAAGATGGAAAGTTTGTCAAAGTATTAAACCGGATCGCAGATCTGGTTGGATTAAATCTGTTAGCTATCCTCTTTTGTATTCCGATTATTACGATAGGGGCATCCATAACAGCTGTTTATGGATGCATCTTTCGCATACAGGAAAAAAGAGAGGGATATCTGACAAAGGATTTTTGGAAATTGTTTAAAGAATGTTTCAGGTCATCCACGATCATTTACCTTGTGGGTGTTGCAGTCGTTGCAATGTTATATCTGGATTATCAGATTTTTGCCACAGACAGCAGACTGGACATTTTGCAGGTACTTGTGGTCGCTGGCGGGATATTAGTGGCAGAGATTTTTACTTATGCGTTTCCGATGGAGTCATACTTTGAAAACAGCCTGAAAGCGACCGTAAAGAATGCGTTATTGCTTGGAATATCCAATATTCCATACACGCTGCTGATGCTGGGCATAAATGTTTTTCCATTTTTCTTGGTTGCCAGAATTCCAGTTACATTTGGAATATGGTTTTTGATCGGCATTTCAGGGGTTGCATGGATCAACAGCTTTTTCTTAAAGAAGATTTTTTCAAAAGTCAGGATACGAAAGGATGTATAACACATGATGAAACAACAGTTCATATGCGATAGAAAACCAAAGGCAAGACCGGAAAATGTGATCACAGGAGCAGGATATCGAATTACATTTCTGACAGACAGGCTGGTCAGATTTGAATATGACAGATCCGGTGAATTTGTAGATGATGCATCCCAGGTGATCTGGTACAGGGATCTTGAGGATGTTCCGTTTGAGATAAGACATAAAAAAGAGTATATGGAGATCCAGACGAAAAGCTTACGGATACGGTATGATGGAAAACCATTTGAAGAAAGTATCCTTAGTGTGAGGTTGAGAAAACCGGACAACGGATGTGATCTCGAATGGTATTATGGAAAGAATGAAGACCGTAATCTTTTTGGAACGGCACGCACACTTGACGAGGCAAATGGCAGCATCCCGCTGGAAAAAGGCATTCTTTCCAGAGACGGATTTGCAGTGCTGGACGATTCAAAAACCATTCTGCTCACAGAAGACGGATGGGTGAAAGAGCGAAAGCAGACAGGAGAGGATTTTTATCTGTTTGCCTATGGGCATGATTACCGAGGGGCGGTGAGGGATTTCCTGAGAGCTGCAGGGCGAGTGCCGATGCTCCCGAAATATGCACTCGGTAACTGGTGGAGCAGATATTATGAATATTCACAGGAAGAGTACAAAAAACTGATGGATCGTTTTTTGAATGAAGAAATACCGTTTTCTGTAGCCGTCATTGACATGGACTGGCATATAACAGATATTGATCCGAAATACGGCTCCGGTTGGACCGGTTATACATGGAACAGAAAACTGTTTCCGGATCCAAAAGCATTTGCGGATGATCTTCATGACAGAGGAATGAAAGTGACGTTAAATGTCCACCCGGCGCTTGGCATTCGGGGAAGTGAGAGCATGTATGAAGAGATGGCAGAGGCAATGGGAGTGGATCCTGCAACCGATGAACCAGTCGAGTTTGACATCACAAATCCAAAATTTTTGGAAAACTATTTTGAGATCGTGCATCACCCACTTGAGGAGGATGGCGTGGATTTCTGGTGGCTTGACTGGCAGCAAGGTGGTCATACAGCAGTGAAGGGGCTGGATCCACTATGGATGTTAAACCACTACCATTATCTTGACAGTGGCCGGGATGGAAAGAGAAGAATGACATTTTCACGTTATGCGGGACCTGGTTCACACAGATATCCGATAGGGTTTTCGGGAGATACAGTTGTGACGTGGGAGTCTCTGGATTTCCAGCCTTATTTTACAGCAACAGCATCCAATATAGGGTATGGTTGGTGGAGTCATGATATCGGTGGTCATATGCTGGGAAACAGGTCAGATGTCATGGAGGCACGCTGGTATGAACTTGGCACATTTTCGCCGGTCAACCGCCTGCACAGCACCAAAATGTCATTCAGTGGGAAAGAACCGTGGAATTTCAGAAGCGAGGTGGAACAGGCAATGGGAGAAGCCCTGCGGCTGAGACATAAGTTACTGCCGTATATCTATACTATGAATTATCTGGCATACAAAGAGTACCGTCCTCTGATTGCCCCGATGTATTATGATTATCCGGAAAATGAACAGGCTTATCCGGTTCGGGAACTTTCGTTTGTGGAAGGAGTAAGCAATAACCAGTATCTTTTTGGAACCGATATGATGGTCGCACCGATTACAAGTGACCAGATTGATATTTTGAATCAAGGAAAAGTAAAGGTATGGATACCGGAGGGATGTTATCATGATTTCTTTACAGGACTGATCTATAAAGGCGAAAAAGTACTGTGGATGTTCCGTGACCTGAACAGTATACCGGTGCTTGTAAAGGCAGGAGCCATCATCCCAATGCAGAAAGAATTGTTTGGAAAGGATTTTCTGAAGAATCCGGATGAACTCATCATAAGAGTCTATGGCGGAGAAGATGGACACTATACACATTATGAAGATGACGGAGAGACAGAAGATTACAGGGACGGAATAAATTGCTGTTTTACTGAAATGCGTTTTGATTGGGAAAACGGAATATTTACGATTGAAGGTGCAAAAGGACAGAAAGATCTGATCCCGGAAAAACGTGCATATACGATCGATCTGTGTGGGGTAAAGGAATCGGTTCCTAAACTATACGCAGGCGGGAAAGAAGTGGAAGTCAAATACGAATATGAGCCGAAGATGGGATGTGTCAGAATCCATATTCCGAAAGTATCAGTGGATGAAAAACTTGAAGTTGTTTTTGGACAGAAACTGGCGTTAAATGACAATCATACACTTGAGCGTGTGTATGACCTGCTGAATCAGGCGCAGGGCAGTAATCTTGCAAAAGAGTCTGCATACCAGCTTTTAAGAAGTGGAAAGAATCTGGCAGATATCTTAGGAGAACTTGAAACGACGAATTTAGACAAAGAGATCGGACAGGCAGTCATCGAGATCATGACGGCTGATATGTAAGGAGAAATGAAGATGCAGAAAGCATGGTGGAAAGAAGCAGTTGTTTATCAGATTTATCCGAGAAGTTTTATGGATAGTAATGGAGACGGAATTGGAGATCTTCAGGGTATCATAAAAAAATTAGACTATTTAAAGAATCTCGGGATTACTGTTATATGGGTATCACCGATTTATAAATCGCCAAATAAGGATAATGGTTATGATATCAGTGATTATCAGGATATTATGGATGAGTTCGGCACAATGTCCGATTTTGATGAGTTATTGAAAGAAGTTCACAGAAGAGATATGAAGCTTGTATTGGATCTGGTTGCGAACCATACATCAGACCAGCATAAGTGGTTTCTGGAGAGCAGAAAATCAAAAGATAATAAATACCGCGATTATTATATCTGGAAAGATCCGGTAGATGGACACGAGCCGACAAACTGGGGTTCCTATTTCAGCGGATCGGCATGGCAGTTTGATGAGACAACAGGACAGTATTACCTGCATCAGTTTGTTCCGGGACAGCCGGATCTTAACTGGGATAATCCTGTTGTCAGAAAAGAAATTTTTGACATGATGACATGGTGGTGCGAGAAAGGCATTGATGGATTCCGGATGGATGTGATCAGCCTGATCAGCAAGCCGGAAGTATACAAAGACGGACCGGTTGCACAGGATCAGAAGTATTCTTTCTGTGGGGCAATCACAGCAAATGGGGCACATGTGCACGAATATCTTCAGGAGATGAACCGGGAAGTTCTGAGCAGATACGAGCTGCTGACAGTTGGCGAAACTTCATGCGTCACTTTGGAGGAAGCAAAAAAATATGCAAGAAGTGACGGAAAAGAACTGAGTATGGTATTCCAGTTTGAACATATGGATGTGGATTCGGATAAACACGGAAAGTGGACGGATAAGAAACTTTATCTTCCGGATCTTAAAGAGATCCTGAACCGCTGGCAGAAAGGATTAGAAGGCGTTGCATGGAACAGCCTGTACTGGGACAATCATGACCAGCCGAGAGTTGTTTCAAGGTGGGGAAATGATTCCGAAGAGTACAGGGAGATATCGGCTAAGATGCTGGCTACCTGTCTCCATATGATGCAGGGAACACCATATGTTTACCAGGGCGAAGAACTTGGAATGACAAATATGCGTTTTTCGGATCTGTCTGAATGCGATGATATTGAAGAAAAGAATATATATGTAGATCTTGTTACAGATGCAAAGGTGTACACACATGATCAGATGATGGATATTATCAGCAGGAAAGGACGCGACAATGCAAGAACACCGATGCAGTGGGACAGCTCAGAAAATGCGGGATTTACGACAGGAACACCATGGTTTGGTGTCAATCCGAATTATAAAACGATCAATGCAGCTGCGCAGGTAGAAGATCCGGAGTCTATATACAATTACTATAAGAAACTTATACAATTGCGGAAACAAGAAGAAGTGATCGTATATGGAACGTTTGATGGTCTTGAAGATGCAGATGAAAACTTATACGTTTACACAAGGACTCTGGGTGATAAAAAATTACTGGTAATCTGTAACTTCACAGAGAAGGAACTGGATGTTCCGGCTTCTCTCGCAGATATGGTGAAAGAAAATCAGGGGATTTTAGTGGGGAACTATAAAGAAAGTTCAGAAAAAATACGCCCATACGAAGCAGTGGTATATTGGGTAAAATAAGAAAATAACCATTTTGCGGGGATTACAGGTATGCAGGGAATGATAAGAGAAAAAGATGATTTTTACCAGAAGATGTTCCGGTTGTCGATACCGATCATCATTCAGGGACTGCTCAGTGCGGCGGTGAACTCCGCAGATGTCATTATGCTCAATTATGTCGGACAGTCTTCCATTTCAGCGGTTTCCCTGGCAGCAAATTATTCAAATATCCTTTTTATGGTGTATAACGGACTGGGTACAGGTGCAGCATTGCTATGTACCCAGTATTTTGGAAGAAATAATATAGAAGCGATCCATATTATCGAGGGAATTGCTCTCCGTTTTTCTATAATCATTTCGGCACTTACGTCAGTGATCGCATTTACGATGCCTGGGCGTATGATGATGCTGTTTACAACAGATCAGGAGCTGATATCAATAGGGGCTTCCTATCTTCAGATCATGGGGATCACTTATCTGTGCTGGAGCATAACAGAGATGTATATTGCAGTGCTTCGAAGCATTGGAAGAGTGACAGTATGTATGATCTTAAATATATTGGCATTTACCCTGAATGTGCTGCTGAATGCGGTATTTATCTTTGGATTGTTTGGAGTTCCGCAAATGGGGGCAACAGGAGTTGCGATTGCGACAGCAGTGTCACGGTCAGCAGAACTGGCAGCGTGTGTGGTTGTTTCTGCTTTCAGCAGAGATGTGAAACTGAGCCTTGCATACATGTTTGCCAAAAATCAGGCATTGTATACGGATTTTATCAAAATGTCATTGCCTGCTTTGGGAAATGATGTGTCATGGAGTGTTGCGTTCTCCATGTATTCTGTTATTTTAGGACATTTGGGAACGGACGCAGTAGCAGCGAATTCCATTGTTTCAGTGGTGCGTAACATTGGAACGGTATTTTGTTTTTCCGTGGCGAGTGCGGGAAGTATCCTGCTGGGAAGCATGATGGGAAAAGGAGATTTGGAAAAGTCAAAATTACATGCATTGAAAACATTGAAGGCGACAGTGATCGCCGGAGCAGTTGGAGGAATGATCGTCCTTGCAGTGACACCCTTTGTACTTGAGTTTGCAACCCTGAATGATAAAGCAATGCATTACCTGAAATACATGTTGTTTATCAATGCATATTATATCATGGGAGCAGCGGTCAATAGCGTTCTGATTGCAGGAGTATTCAGGGCTGGGGGAGACACTAAGTTTGGTCTGGTCTGCGACACGATTGACATGTGGCTGTATGCAGTGCCACTTGGTTTTATTGCCACTTTTATATTAAAGCTTCCTGTTATGTGGGTATATTTTTTGCTGTGCACGGACGAGTTTGCAAAATGGCCATGGGTGATACATCACTACCGCAGTGGAAAGTGGGCACAGAATATCACAAGAGAGGATGTATTTGCAGAAAAAGCTGTATTCTTGAGCCATACAGATATAAAATAGAAGGCGATGATATAAAATGCGGATGAGATAAAGGTATGTATAGAATAGGGATTGATTTAGGTGGAACTAATATGAAAGCCGGAATCGTGGATGAAAATCACAAGATTGTGATACAGGATTCCATACCGACAAGAGTGGAGCATCCATATAAGGAAATTATACGGGATATGACGGAACTGGTAAAAGATTTATTAAAAAAGATACATATAACAGAGGAGAAACTTTCAGGTATAGGAGTTGGAAGTCCGGGAACTGTAGATGCCAAGAATGGTATCGTGTTATATTCAAATAATTTTAACTGGGAAAATATTTTGCATGTAAGATCAGAATTTCCAATGATGCAAATTGTGCAGCACTCGGAGAGGTAATGGCTGGAGCTGCAATAAAAATAAAGAATGCTGTGCTGGTCACACAAGCCTGATTTTTGGAGGAGAACGCTGTACCTGTGGCAGAAGAGGATGCGCAGAGGCATATGTTTCTGCTACCGCTCTGATCAGAGAAGCAAAACTTGCTGCAAAAAACAATCCTGATTCCATTATGAATGAATTATGCAAGGGAGATCTTTCGAACATGAATGGTAAAGTTCCATTTGATGCAGCAGAGCAGAATGATGCAGCAGGGATCAAAGTTGTGAATGACTATATCATTTATCTGGGTGAGACAATCACAAATTATGTGAATATCTTCCGTCCGGACATAGTATTGTTATCAGGGGGTGTATGCAATCAAAAAGAGAAGCTTACGGAGCCATTGACGGAATATATAAAGACCCAGTGCTTTGGAAGAGAGAGGGCATTTGTGCCTGAAGTACGGTGTGCAATTTTAGAAAATAATGCCGGTATTATTGGTGCTGCCAGTTTGATCGCACTCGTATCTTAATCGGGATAATTGAGCCGTCTGCACAATGCTGGCATATGAGAATCAGCTGTTTATATGCCAGACACTTTAAACCATCAGTTGAATGACATAATCTGCCATCCGGTGTATGCTTAGTGAAGGAAAATAGACATTTATTGAAACCACTTTTCATTCAGATATAATAGGAGGATTACATTATGGAACTGACATTGGGAGACTTTTTAGAGATTATGTCAGCAAGTGAAACATTGGGAATCCGCGTGTGCGAGAAAGAAGAATAAAATACTGGCGGATTTATTCAAAAGGTGCTAGAATGCAAATAAAAAATTCTATGTGTAAAAGAAAACATTTTGGCGTTAAATGAAATTGGACTGTCAGTCGATTAAACTTTTTATAAATACAGACCTCTCAGATACTGAAAAGTGTAATGGGAGGTCTTGTTTTTATTGTTTAAAATTCATTTTAGGTAGCCATACAGCAACGAAATTGTCTGTTGCATTACATGAATGCTTCCGGTTGAAGAAAATGAATTGCCGAAGCTGACCAATTAATTCTTATTTAATGAAATTGACAAATCTAAATTGAATGAGGGCAAAGCAAATGGAGCAGATTATAAATTATAGAGACATACCTACAGATAAAAAAACTGGTATTTTAAACGCTCTTGAGCAAATAGGTTTTATTCCAGCATACGGTGGGGTGAAAACAATGCAACGAATTATGGAAAAATCGATTCCGGGTTCAGGACCTCAATTCTATTTTGTTTTTCGCGAAGATAAATTGATAGGGTATAATTTCCTCATTGGTGACACTAAAAGATATAAAGCATTCCCATGGCTTGCTATTAGTAATGCAGATGAACAGAAAATGGTTGTTTGTGAAGAAATGATGGGGATGCAGGTTGCTTTTTTCAAAAAACTTGGAATGCAGGATATAGCAGACCATTGTGTTAGGCTTATGGAAGATTACAGAAAAGAAATTGGAAAACGAGAAGAAAGTGATAGCAGATAACTTCCAGTTTGACAGACGGATGATTTACAGAAAAAATATCAGAATAGATAAACGGCAGGTGGTCATGTATGTAACAAGTATCAAAGACTACCTGCTTTTGGACGAAGTACAATTTATGTCACGATTTGAGGAAGTGTTGAATAGCCTGCTTCGAATCAGTAATATTGATGTATATGTGACTGGAAGTAACTCTAAGTTTTTATCCAGCGGTATTGTAACTGAATTTAGAGGCAGAGGAGATGAGATAAGAATATATCCGTTGTCCTTCGCAGAGTTCTATGCGGCTTTCGATGGAGATTATGATGATGCTTGGGAGGAATATATGATATATGGTGGTTTACCACAGGTGCTACAGTTTTCTGTGGAACGCCAAAAGGCTGAGTATCTAAAAAACATTTTCACAAATGTTTATATTAAGGATGTTGTAGAAAGAAACAAGCTTCGAAATGTTGATGAGATTGATACATTAGTAGATATTCTCGCTTCTTCGATAGGGGCTCCTACTAATCCAACAAAAATATCAAATACTTATAAAAGTGAGCGTGGTATAAATTACAGCAATAAGACCATATCCAACCATATAGATTATCTTGTGGAGGCATTTTTGATTTCTAAAGCTGACAGATATGATATTAAAGGCAGAAAATATGTGGGGGCAAATCTGAAATACTATTTTACAGATGTGGGACTTAGAAATGCCAGATTGAATTTTAGACAGCAGGAACCTACTCATATCATGGAAAATATTGTTTACAATGAGCTACTTATCAGAGGCTATAATGTGGATGTTGGTATTGTAGACGTATATACGAAAAATGATGAAGGAAAAACAACTCGAAAGCAGTTTGAAGTTGATTTTGTGGTCAATCAGGGTAGTCAGAGATATTATATTCAGGTGGCTTATGATATGACTTCAGAGGAAAAGCAGAAGTAAGAACTTAATTCATTTAGAAATATTCCAGATTCGTTTAAAAAGATTGTGATAGTAAACGGAACAAAAAAACCTTGGAGAAATGAAGAAGGCTTTGTAATCATGGGAATGAAGTATTTTTTGCTTAATGCGGATAGTTTGGAATTATAGTATGCTTGGACTTGACAGAATTTTTTAGAATGCGGGAAGCTTCTTGCATATTAATTACTAGTCCTCATTAGAAATTCCATATGGTAACACATATTCTTCATCAGGCAGTTCTGATATTTCACCTGCATTAATGTTTTTACTATTTTCATACACAACCTCCAGCAATTTAATAAAAAAGACCAGCAAAATGCTGGTCCTAAATTATGTATATATCCAGACATACAATCACCAACATGTGGTCAAAACATCTGGAACACTCCATTTGTCAAAAATTTCTAATATTACATTATAATGGGTAAGAACTTAAGTCAATACCTGTATTTTATCTAATGTTATTTATGCTGCACGATGTATATCTTTTTAGTTTAAGCATAGCTTTCTTCCATATCACTGATATCTTCAAGAACCTCCCTTATTCCATAAAGCATTTGCTCTTCAGTTAATTTATGTATCACTTCCCGCTTAGAGATCTGATTCTCAATTATTGGAATCAAAAGATTTCTTGCAAATTTCTTCCTATCATTACTTGCAAACATATCTTTAAGAGTTTTTCCATCTAATTTATCCTTTAATCTGTCTACGGACTTTTCTGCTTCCTTATTGCTAAGAAGATATTCTGATGCCATTTCAGTAAACACATCCTGAATTATTTCCACCATTTTATCCGCATCATCTTCAATAAAGCTTCCAACCACAGCATTTGTTACTTTACCTGCTGCAGAACCAGCAACCATAGAACCAACTAAGCCACCCACAATTGTACCTATTCCTGAAATTGCGGAACCGATTGCTGCGCCGGCAACCCAGCCTCCTGTTCCAGCCCCTACCGTTGCAGCTGTATTTGCCATATTTTTAAACAACTGTTTTCCTGATATTCTCCCTCTGAATATGTTGGCAACATCAAAGGAAGACAGTACAACAAATGTGATGCCTGCTGTAATTGTATTGCTCCTTAAAAGCTTGGCTGCTGCTTTCATTGCCGCTGCGCCATAAATAGGCTTTGAACCTACACGAAATGCATTAATTAAAACTGCAGATGCTTTCGGTCCCATCATAGCAACTATAGCTTCGGAACTTCCAACAAGCGCACTGTTAAGCCCGGCTTTTGATAATTGAGCTGCAAGTATCGAAGTAATAAATGCTGTTCCACCTACTTTAAGACCTGAATATGTCGCAATCTTTATAGCATCTTCAAAATCTTCTCCATTCCACATTGATGTTGCAAATGTTATCATTGCAGTAACACCAAATGCAGATGATGCTATTATTGTTCCGTTTACCGCATCATATGTAAGAGATTCAACAGTACCTGCTTTGGCGATATTTTTAGCCTGTGCATATGTAAAGTGTCCTTTCTTAACAATATTCTTTGCTTCATTAGGATCAGACACACCCTTTACCTGTCCGTTTTTAATTTTCTCTTCCATTGCCCTTACAGCTTCATCATACTTATCAGACGGAACTTCTATCTTCATTGGTTTTCCATCCGTCATATATCTGAATGTACCTTTTCCATCATTTTCAAAGCATTCATTTATACATCTTTTTCCTGTAGCGCAATACTTCGACTGTATATTTACGCCATCAACAACTCTGTCAGCACCATTTTTAGCGTTATCATCTCCAACAATCTTTGCATCATGTCCTGTCAGCTTATCAAATAGGTTATTAGCCCTTTCTGCAGCAAAACCATGTCCCTGTCTTGAATGAAATTTCTCTTCTTCAAACTGATTATTAACAGTCCTAAATGCACCTATCCCTCGACCTGCTGATTCAGCTCCGAAATTATTCTTCTTTTCATTTTCAATTTTCTTCTTCTCCGCCTTTTTGTTAGCCTCAAAGTTTTTCATTTCATTAAGGAAATTTTTTAATGGTGTCTTCTTTATCAGACCGCCTTCTATATAAAGTGAACTTCCATCTAAAAAATCTATCGCTAATTCTCGGTCACTATCCTTTTTACTACTCTTTAACATTCGTATTTGCTTAATATCGTCATACCACAGCTTTTTAGGCTTTTCAAACATTTCAACATAATACATTTTATCATCAGTAAAAATATATCCATTCTTACCACTCCCAAATGAAGTTGTATCATAGAATCCTATTATAGTGTCACTATCCATACCCTGTGCAAATGTTTTTAACGCATTATTAATTTTTTTGCTTGGAACTTCACCGCCAATATGACAATAAAATCCCGTTGACATATCTGTCAGATACTTTCTCATTATTTCAATTTTTTCTTCATGTTCCCCCATAGCATTAATTCTCCTTATTCTCTGTCACTACATTTCCTAATAATTCAACATACCTATGCATAAGCTCCTGCAAATAAAATCCATTCAGCCTTTTCGATACAGGAAGACTGTCAAATTTGCTGCCTGCATAATCTAAGGCCTCATTCCACAACTTATTTAATTCCAACTTTTCAGGATACATATCTGCAAACGCTTCTTTTATTGTATCTTCTATATATATCTTCTTATCTTCAACAATCCTTTTCTTCTTATCCTCACTTGCAAGAAATGGAAAATCCATGTGCATTGTTTCATTCAATAATCTGTTTATCACATCACAGTCACCATTCATGTAGCTCCTCCTTGAACCCACTTAATTCTTTCTTTACCTTTTAATCACACCTTTGCCATCAGCAAGAAATATATTTCTGTTTTTCACGCATATAAACTGAATATATTATAGCTCTTTGATGACCTGACAGCAAGATTTGTTATTTTTCATAGCATCTAACCGACTGCCATGATTTCGCATTTCCATTTATTAATATATTATAAAGAAGCTTGTTATCAGAATATATGAGATATATAATTATAAAAACAGAAATAAAAAGCACAATAAGGAGCAAGCAGATATATGTTTTATTTTATATTAGAACCCATAATGATGTATAACTGGATATTAATATTATCGGCAGTTATTCCTGCGGTATTCCTTATGATTAAAGTATACAGAGCAGACAGAATGGAAAAGGAAAGCGGCTACCTTTTAAGACAGCTAGTTATTGCGGGAATTCTATCCACCATTATTGCCTTAATTGAGGAAAAAATAGGGGAATGGATTTTATCATGCTTTGTTCCCGGAAATACATTGCTGTATCAGATAATTCTTTATTTTGTTATTGTTGCCATAGCCGAAGAAAGCTCAAAGTATTTCTTCTTAAAAAAACGGACATGGAATAATCCAGAATTTAACTGTCAGTATGACGGTGTTGTATATGCAGTATTTGTTTCTCTCGGATTTGCCCTTTGGGAAAATATCAACTATGTTTTATCATATGGTTTTTCAACTGCTATTGTAAGAGCAATAACAGCAATTCCAGGACATGCCTGTTTTGGTGTGTTTATGGGTGTATTCTATGGTCTCGCAAGAAAACAGTATAATCGTGGAAAAAAGTTTAGCTCCAAGATATTCAGAATATTCAGTGTTGTGTTACCAGTTCTATTACATGGCTCATATGATTTTATAGCTTCCATGGAAAATACAATGGGAGGTCTATATTTCGTGGCCTTCGTTATTATACTTTTTGCACTGTCTTTTGGACTGGTAAACATCTCATCAAAGAATGATAAATACATATGATATAGAAAACACCAGCACATTTAACCTTAACGTGCTGGTGTCTGTATGTTAATACTTTTCGTATTTATTCATCTGTCTTCTTTTTAAGAATACAAGAAATACTACCACGCAGGAAATTACTATCAGAACTGTTAATGCTCCAAATGTAACCGCTGCTGGATGATTATTAATTAAGCAACATATTTATAAGCCAGATTATTGGCAGGAAGATATGCATCTCCTCCATACAAAGATGTATAATCATTTACCACCTTATTACCTTTTGCAACTGCATTTCTGCAAAGTATACCATTTTCCTTATATTCTTCTCCGTCCCATTCAATGGAGTTTATTTTATATATTGATAATCTT
>ENA-OYWV01000243-OYWV01000243.1-human-gut-metagenome-genome-assembly--contig:-NODE-243-length-23459-cov-7.577423_pt1 | contig 23459 bp, 19 predicted proteins | sample MGYA00244812_ERZ653400 | MGnify/ENA primary metagenome ERZ653400 (study PRJEB26926, sample SAMN06165097) | human gut metagenome | biome: ENVO:00009003; feature: ENVO:2100002; material: ENVO:00002003... | reverse complement strand
CTCCTGGCGACATACGTTAGTGACGGCTCGTTACATACGTTAGTAGCAGGTCGCTACATACGTTAGTTGTGCACGGTTACTAACGTTAGTCGTATTAGGCTGCATACGTTAGTAGCCGTATGCGGCGTACGCATCCCGTAAACCGGTCTCTGTTATTTTCCTCTCAGTCGTCCTCCGATATTCCCCAGTACGGAACCACCCACCCCGGCAGCAAAACTGCCCGCTTTCGTGGCTGTCCGGTTCAGGTTGCGACTGAAATTCCCGGCACCGCCCGCCTGTACGATCCAGCCCGCCACCGTCGGAACGGTGAAGTACCCGATAATCCCTATCAGCATAAAAATTATGTACACGCTGTTGGAGTTGTCTATCGAGTAGTCGGGATTGCCCTGCAACTCCTGGATGTCGTTCCGGAGCATCAGCACCTGGAGCTTGGCGAGCAGGGTGCTGAACAGGTCGCTCACCGGAAGCCACAGATAGACGGAGATATACCTTGTGAACCACTGCCCGAGCGTGGACTGGAAGCCGTCCCACACGCTGAAGGCGAACGCCACAGGGCCCAGTATGGAGAGCACGACCAGGAAAAAGGTCCGTACGGTATCTATCAGCAGCGATGCCGCCGCAAATATCAGTTCCAGCAGGCTGCGGAACGCATCACGGATTTTTTTCTCCAGATTGTACATCCCCACTTCCACGTACATGCCCAGCCGCGAGGCGGTGTCCGTGGGTGACCAGCCCAGCTCGTCCAGCTGCCGGTCGAACTCCTCGTCGCTCACCAGGTGGGCGGTCTCGGGATTGCGCAGCATGGCCTCCCGTTCCAGCTCCTCCTTCTGGGCACGGTACTGTTCCATGTCCAGCGTCTGCCCCTCCAGCATCTTGTGCGTGCCCTGCACGATGGGGCTGAGCACACTGTTCAGCGTGCCGAGCACCAGTGTGGGAAAGAGCAGAATGCAGATGCCGATGGCAAAGGGACGGAGCAGCGGATACACGTCTACCGGCTCGGCGCGCGCCATCGACTGCCACACGCGGACGGCGACATAGAAGAGCGCCCCCAGTCCGGCAAGCCCCTTGCCCACGTCCATCATCTCCTCGCAAAGGGGCATCATTTCTCCATACAGGGTCTCCAGTATGGTATGCAGGTTGGCGAAATCTATCGACAAAAGTACCATAGGCTACCAGTATTTGGAGGTTTCATCCCCGTAGAGCCGCATCACGCGGTCCAGGTCGTTCTTCTTCCTGGCCCTGAGATAGCTCACGGCAATGTTCTTGTTCGTATAGTAGCTCACCAGGTTGCGGTAGCGGCGCATCTCGTAGTAGCAGCGGTCCACCACGTCCATACGGTCCTTGTCGGTCATGGAGAGCGTACTCACGTTGATGACCTGCCTGAGGTCCTGCAACACGCCGTTGCTCTCCTCCAGCAGCCGGGCGTAACCGAAGGCGATGGCGTCCAGCTCGCGGGGCGAGAAGTTCCCGTCGTTCATCATCTTCCCGAAGTTGGTCACGTAGATGTCCGACACGTCTCCCACCATCAGGATGATGTCGCGCACCTTGCGGGCGTCCTGTATCAGGTTGTTCACCGCTTTGAGCTGATCGTAATACCTCTTCGCCTGCTCGTAGATTTTCACCGTCTCGGCGAAGCTCTCGGCCGTATTCACGGCGGTCTTGGAGGTGTGGGCGATATTGTCCGACATGTTGATGATGCTTTGGGCAAGGTTGCCGGGGTCGGTCACCACCCATTGCGCCCGGATGGCACCCCCGCACAGCACAAACATCATTCCGGTTAGAAATATCCTTATGCTCATGGGCGTTCCTCCCTGCGTACATAGTCCCCGTTGGGGGAGAAAGTCAGTACGTCCGTCGCCTCGTTGTAGGACACATCGATGCGATAGCCCGTGTTGATGAACAGGTTGCCGTTCTCCTCCACCAGCAGGTAGGTCTTCGGTTTCAGCACGCGTGTCTTGCCGCTGCGGGCGAATACCGTCACCTTGTAGGCTTCTCCTTCCTTATATACCAGCACGTCCGGCTTGCCTTCCACACTGGTCCACGAGCCGCAAAGCTTGTCACGGTCTGTACCGCTCTCCGAGCAGCTCTGTAATATCAGGGCGGCCATGCTTATCAGGCACACCGCCAGTTTCACAAAGGGTCTGTTTCTCATAATCATTCTTGTTTGAAGGTTGATGTTTGTCTCTGTTCTTCCCGTCTCTTCTCCGCCATCCGTCTGACGGCAGCCTCCAGGTCTCCTCCGGATTCTTCCGCCAGCCGCTGCACTTCCAGCTTTTCGGACTCTTCCGTCGAGAACGTGAAATACTCTTCCTCGCTCACTTCCGTGGCATACACCGCCGAATGGGTGCCGCCCAGCCCGATCCACACCTCCCGGTAGGAACGTCCGGGATGGTTCGCCTGGTTGATGGAGAGAATCTGCCCCTTCTCCTTGTCGGTCAGGCCGAGTAGCCGCTGGATATGCTCAAACTTGTTCATGTATTTCCGCTGGTCCAGCAGTATCTTGCAGTCGGAGTTGTTGATGATGGCCTCCTTCACAATCGGGGACGAGATGATGTCGTCCACCTCCTGCGTCACCACCACCGCCTCGCCGAAATATTTCCGGACGGTCTTGAAAAGATACTTGATATACTCGCTCATGTTGGCGGACATCAGCGCTTTCCAGCATTCTTCTATCAGTATCATCTTACGGACACCTTTCAGCCTGCGCATCTTGGCGATGAAGGTTTCCATGATGATCAGCGTCACCACCGGAAGCAGCACCTTGTTACTGCCGATGTTGTCCAGCTCGAACACGATGAACCGCTTGTTTGTCAGGTCCAGCTCCTTGTCGGAGTTCAGCAGGAAGTCGTAGTCGCCTCCCCGGTAGAAAGGCTCCAGCACGTTCAGGAAGCCGTCAATGTCGAAATCCTTCTCACGTACCCTCTTCTCCTCAATCATCCGGCGGTAGTCAACCGACACGAACTCGTAGAACCCGTTGAAGTCCGGCCTGACGCTCCGGTCCCCCGATATTTTCCGGATATAGGCGTTCACCGCGCCCGACAGCGCCACCTCCTCCGCACGTGTGGGAGCCTCGTCCTCCCGTTTCCACAAGGTCAGTATCAGGGTCTTGATGCTCTCGCGCTTCTCCACGTCGAACTGTCCGGAGTCGGTGTAGAACGGGTTGAAGGATATCGGGTTGTCCTCCTCGTACGTGATGTAGATCCCGTCCTCTCCCCGGGTGCGGTCATGGATCATGTGGCACAGCCCCTGGTAGCTGTTTCCCGTATCCACCAGCAGGATATGCGTGCCCTGCTCGTAATAGTTGCGCACCAGATGGTTGGTAAAAAAGGACTTGCCGCTGCCGCTTGGCCCCAGGATAAATTTGTTGCGGTTGGTGATGATGCCGCGCTTCATCGGAAGGTCGGAAATATCCACATGCACCGGGATGCCGTTCTGCCGGTCCGCCATGCGGATACCGAACGGGCTGGGCGAGTTCCGGTAATTGGTCTCCCCGGCAAAGAGGCAGACCGCCTGCTCCAGAAAGGTGTAGAACGACTCTTCGGCGGGAAAGTCGCCCGCATTGCCGGGAATGCCCGCCCAGTAGAGCACCGGGGTATCGACGGTGTTGTACCTCGGCGTGCATTCCATCATGGCGAGCTGGCTGCCCGTATCGTTCCTGATACGGCGGAACTCGTCCGCATCCTCGGCCCAGGCGATGACGTTGCAGTGGCACCTGACGGGCAGCAGCCCTTTGGCGTGCGCCTCATCCAGGTACATTTCCGTCCACTCCTGGTTCACCGCGTTGCTCCGGCTGTATTTCGACAGCGAGAGCATGTTGCGCGAGTTCTTCTCCATCATTTGCAGGATCTCCTGCGCGCTGTCGATGAACACATATTGCGAATAGATATGGTTGCACGACAGTAGCAGCCCCACAGGGGCGGCAAAGGACAGCCGGCAGTCGCTCTTGTCGGTGGACATACGCTCGTAGCGCATGTCGGTGGAGAGCTTGCCCGGCAGGTCCTCCGTGTCCGAAAGTGTGTGCAGGCAGAGCCGCTTGTCACCGATACGCATCCGCCCGGGCTTGAGGCAGATGTCCTGTAGCACGGCGGTCCCGTCCTCCAGCGAGAGGGAGAAATACTTCTCCACCAGGCCGGGATGTTCTTTGGTGCCGGTCACCTCGTCCGTCTCCAGGCGGCGCAGCCTTACGTGCCCGGAATCGTTCATGATGCGCTCAAACTGTTCCACCGCCTCAAGGAAACGCTCCGCCGTCTCCTTGTCGGTTATCTCCCTGGGCAGCAGGAAGCCGCGGCAGAGGGTGCTGAAGTCACTCTGCCGGCGGTTGCGCTCACGGGTGGTCTTCGTCAGGTACAGGTAGCATCTGTGGTTCAGGAAGGGCCTTTCGTTGAAGTGCCGCTCGTAGCTGCGTGCAAGGAAGCTCTGTTCCTCCCCGCCGGTTTTCGGGCGGTAGGTCTCCTTGACGAACCAGTCCTGCTTGCACACCACGCTGTGTTCGGGCAGTACCTTGATGGCTTTTATCCAGGAGGCGTGCATGGCCTCGTACTCGTCCGCCGTCACCGTGTACAGTTCGGGCAACTCCACCTCGAAAGCCACGGTCAGGTCGGCATCCTTGCTCACGATGCAGCCGTTCTCCACCGACAGCAGGGGGAACTTGCGTTCCAGCGTTTCCGCTTTCAATACATTTCTCATGGTTGTTTCTTCTTTCTTTTCGTGAATAATCTGAAAACTCTTTTGCGGTGAATCAGATAACGCGGGTGCCGTTTCCCGGCCAGCAGCTTCATCAGCCCGTATTCACCGTAACGGGCATTCAGCCGGAACGTCACCCATACCAGCAGGCCGCCGGATACGATTCCGAAAGGAATGCATATCCACTGGTTCACGCCTGCCAGATAGAGGATGACCACCGCAAGGAGCACCGCCGTCAGCCCGCCCGCGAAGACGAACAGGTATTGCGACTTGAGCCCCTTGAACTCGACGGAATTGCCCGCGCCTTTGTTTACCGGATACTCCATGCCTTTAGAGGAAGAAGGAACGCAGGATGGTGGCGGCCACGATCAGGAAGATACACGCGAAGAACCAGCTGGCGGCGGTCTTCGAGGTGTCGGGGTCACCGCTGGAGAACTTGCCGTAGGTCTTGATGCCGCCCACCAGTCCCAGCACGGCGCCGATGGCGTAGCACAACTTGGTAGCGGGGTCGAAATACGAGGTCATGAGGCTGGTTGCCTCGTTGATACCGGCAAGGCCCTGGCCCTGCGCGAAAGCGTGGGCGGCAATCACCGCGCACACCATGGAAAAAAGGATTCTTCTCTTCATTGTCGAATCGTTTGGGTAAGACATAAATTTGAATTCGACGGCGAAGATAAATGGGGTTAACAAGCTATGGTTCAGCGGTGTCATTAGATGGCGCTATATGTCATCAGATGTCTGTTAGACTAGTAGCAAACAATATATATCAACTATAATTTGAATAGTAATAAGCATAACATTTTTACCAAAGTAACCAACATTGAAAAGTTACTGACTCCTGCCATACATAATTTGTCCGACAGTGAGATAGTGTATTCAAAAGGTATGCGCCTGCTTACCAAGATGTCCGACAGGACACTCTTAAGACGCCGCAATGACGGTTCATTGCCTTTTCACTGTAACATAGGTATATTTATGCCGTCCAGTTCCTCGACCATGAACTTATTCTGCAAGAACTCAGTTTAGTGGTTATGGACTGATTCAAACTCTACTTCCTCCCCCGAAGGAATATACGTTTGTCGGAACCGTGAAATATTGCCATAATGAACTATACGCTTTAAATAGTTTTCTATTTGCAAATCACTCCACTTCAGAGTCCCATCAGCATTTCTTTCTTTTCGCAATGCTATAGCTAATAATGAAAATTCATTTTTGAGTGAAGTGTAGAATATTCCCTTGTCATCCGTGTTGATGCTAACCAACATTGAATGATTCCCCTCTTTTTCATCTATGGAATGGAAATGGAAGATTGGATGCTGATCGTATCTATTGAATCGACCTATCCGCAGATTGGATGTCGGATTGGTTTCAATCACTATTCCCTGCTTCTCTAAATTCCAAAGAATGGACTCTTGTACTTTGGCGACATCAGTAGCAAATGAAAGAGGAACTTGAATCACCGTCACTTTTTTTCCATTTCGATTGCAACATTCTGAATGATTATAATGCTTCCATAAATTAAATACTCTCTGTGGAGCAACAGCTGCAGAAGTTATTGGAGACCATTTGAAATAACAACCTCCAATATCCTTAGGCTCTTCAGAATTGTCTATCCAATCACCTCGCATATTCATGCTTTGTTGATAGTCGTTCATGTCAGATGAAATTGTCGAATAACCAAGCTCCGAAGATAATATGGAAAACTGACAATCAATCAGTAAGAGAGTCTCGGGGTTAAGGCTTATATTGTTGGATGCAGCTGTGTATTTAAGCCACACAAGATTGTCAAGCAGTGTTTGTTTTGGAATAATGATATAATGATGTCGTTCTTCATAAAAATCAAATGGATTTACTCCCAAAGCCAGTGCATGACCGATACGGCATCCTGCGGAATAATTCATGAAATGTATCGTTTCGTCCACTGCTCTCAGTCCATCCACAACATCATAGAAGTCCTCTCCGACATGGTAGGTAAAGTTGGTCAATCCGTGTAATTTTGCATAACGAAAAAAAGGGGCGAACACTTCAGGTGGACATCCGAGTTCCGAACCGGCTGCGTCAAGTCCTATCAAATGTGGACCATTACCCATAGAATACTCTCCAATTCTATTAATGATTTGGTTCATTTGTTTTTTTAGTGTTTTCCGTAAATCAGCATGTCGACATGTGAATTCATTCTTCTGTTTATCTACCCCCTTTATAAAATGAGCGATTAAGGTTATAGATGGATTGTCATTACGTTGAAGGAAATCGGAATCTCCAAATATGGCTTGCCTATAATTCATCTTACGCACGCTTCTTATGTTATTTGGGGTAACTCGCGCTTCAAGATTGAATCTCTTTTTGTCTCCGCAAGAAGTCTGCACAGCATATCTATAGGTAATCTCCCTAAAAGCTTTTTCCCATTTTTCTTCTTCTGTGTCCAAAGTCGAAACCTTTTCATGGTCATAATCTTGAAAATTCACAAACCCCCTGAGGTTATTGGTTTGTACAAATTCTCGACGCACTTTGCATTTAATTATCAGATAGAGAAGCATAAGATCCGCATTCTCTCTTGCCCCATGTTCGTTATCGAAAAAACTTTTAAACCATTGATAAAGGAAATTTCTCTCACCATGATGTACCAAATAAGGAGAAGAAGGGACATCGCTGATAAAATCCCGTGCATCAATAGCATAATCTATCTTTATTCCATTACTCGTTTCAAGGGCGTTCTCTAAAAATGTAGCAATGAGAGGATTTAGTGATTCCAATTTATTATAAATCGAATCTTCAGACTCAAGCATCTCTTCAACCATAACGCGGGTAATGGGACAAGCGTCCTCATTCTCGGTAACTGACGCCCATAGCATTGCTCGAACAGTAGCGGCAATCACCGCCCAACAAGGAAGTGGATAATGGTTGTTACCCGCTCTGCTTATGAGGTCGTAGTCTTTCTTTGCACTTGATATCCAAAAAGTTCCTTTGTCCTTTTTTCGTCCCGGCATGTTCATTAATCTCAGCCAATTGAATTCGAACACATCGGTGGCTGCATTGATATGCGAATGTGTGTCAGACAACTCTTCATCAAGAATCGCATTAAGTCTCAGATTGTCGTGTTCAAGTACCATCGGCCACAAAAAGCGTTTTCTTTTGATACGGCATAGCGTATCATACCGTGCAAGCAATGGAAGAACCAATATATCCTCACCCACCTTAAGCGAAAGAGTACGCCATCTCAACAATTCGTTGAATCGAACAGTAGGATTGTGCAGACCGGCAAGATTAAGCACATGCTTTGAGAATTCTGTCATCAATAATAAAATGCGATTAGTCAAAGAGGATGTTTCCGGACTAATACCAAATTCAGCATCCGTACACCATGTATCATTAATCACTTCAGAAAGCAACGAGATATCTGTTTGAGTAAATGAAACATCCTTTCGTTTTATGATGTCTATCAGTATCTCGTTGATATCTATAGAGTCATCTTTTGTGATGTAATTCCCCATCAATTCAATTGGGAAATCGTACAGTAAACCTTCAATTGTATTTCTGATTAGATCCATTTATCAAATTCGGTAAAAACTTATACTTTCTTTGGATTTTGATAATTGAAAAACTATTACTACTTCGTTGGCTCTCCGTTTGGTTCATTTTCATTCATGCCAACTTGCTGTATTTCTGTTTGTTGTAATATTTCAACCTGTTCAGGTCTGTTAGAAACCATTATATCTTATTGTATAAATTCTTTATTATATTTCTGTATAATAATCTCTTCAGCTTCTTCTTTGGTATAATTTGTACCATCCAGTTTGTCGGGTACCCATGACTTCAATTGATCGTCATCCATCTTACTAAAGTAGGGGATAGTCTTCAATTTTTCCCTAATAGTCATGGGGATTTGTGCCCTGCGGATTGTTTTTAGAATTTCTTCCAATGAAAGATTATCAGGAGATTTTAGCTCTATATTGAATATTGAATCGAAAATACTTTTACATTTACTCCAAATATCTGCCTCTTCATCAGGATTACCCCTTTCCTTCTTACCCAATATGTTAGACAACAGTTCACTGATAGGTTCAAGAAAATGAAAAGTAATTTCATCTTGTTCTCCATCAGACGATGTCTTTTGGGTTTTCATTCCACTATTTTGAATTTTATTGTAAAAGGTTACAAATTCCTGTTGTGCCCCCTCATGTGTGGTTTTACGTTGTGATACTATTATATCTCTCACTGAAGTGAGTACTTCTGCGTTTCGAATAATGCTATCAGATAGGAGTCTATGCATCTGTGTACGCTCATTATTGTCCTTATAATTTATATATTGTCGAGAAACTGAACTTTTTTCAGTAATTTTGTGAAGCAACGAACCAGGATGATTAAAGATGAAACGATAAAAGTCATCGTTGACATAATAAAACTTCTTGTATGTAAGTTCCAGGTTTATCATATTGCCAAAAATCGACATGATGTCAAAGAGGTAATAGCCGGTAGCAGGATAAAATGTTCTATAATGGCATGCTTCAACATTATGACGCAAGAAATCCAATGTTCTCACTAAACTGATCGAATCCTTTGTTTCTGCTTTCTTTTGCGGCACAGCACATTTCGTAGTAAGAATGAAAAACTCAGCTGTATTAAGTTGGGCGTTGAATTCTTTTACCTTCTTATTCTCTTCATCTGTCTTATTCTCTTTTTTCTCTAAATCCTCTATTTCTTTAAAACCGCCCCTTAACTCAGATAAAAAGCCGTTTAGTTCCTTACCACTGATAATTCTTATATCATAAGCGACTTCTTTTGAGGGTTTAGGAATAAAATCTCCCGGACAATAAGTGAAATAGCTGCCTCCTGTGAGAAGTTGCAATTTATTTGAGTGATCAAATCTCCTATCTATAATAGTGAGTCCTTTTTCTTCATCGTTAGTTTTAGGATAGACCATTCCTTCAAGTTCAGTAACTTGATCGTATGCTTCATAAAGTTTTATTGAATAGAGACTTTTAAGAAAAAAGAGAAGCGCATTATCGTTTTCACTCAAGACTTCACGCTCAAGTATAGAAAACAGATAAAAGAGGTCCCCCGCAGTAACATTATAACCAAAATTGTCAGTAGCACATATGCTTTTAAGCATTATGGTTTGTGGAGTGGTATCAACCTTAGAGGATTCTGATTTTGAAGCAGAAATATTAGCTTCAGTATCCTCTATTTGATAATCATCCTCTGTCTGTTCGTGATAATCTTTTTTCAATTGTTCCTCAAACCTTTTTGAGAGAATCGCGATTACTTCCTTGTTAAACGAAGTTCCGTAATCAAAAGTCACAAGACTATCAAGTTTGTTTTGAGTACTAATGTCAAATCGTTTTTTCCAAACTGTGAACAAATAGAGCTTGAACATATTCTTGTTTGTCTCCAAAGCATGCTTTTTTGTCAGTTCCCTTGAATCTGGAATTTCTTCCATTGCAGCGAGTAAAGCGATGAGGTTAAACAAGTCTCGAAGATTGTTCGGAACAATCGGAGATATGCTATCAGCCGGATTATAAAAAAGATAACGAGTCCTATTGTATATTAATTCAAGTACTCCCTTTTTCATACTCTCCATCGTCATGATACCACCATTGCTTGTTGGCAACTCCAATTTAACTTCAGCAAGGCTGTAGGCTTTAGGCATCTCCACACGACTGTTCACTGGAACCAACTTGTTGATATATTTTTTTGCCATTTCGGCTATCTCGTCAAAGTTGAATCCATTTGAATCTGAGGCTTTTCCTATATTAGGATTTTTTATTGTCGCCGCGAAAGCATTTTCCACCACATACTGTAACTGCTCTATTTTCAGACTGAGGAACACCACACATTGCGGTACGCACAGATACTTTCTGATTTGTTCACACATTCTGTATGCATAAGCGATATTCAGATCAATGTCATCTATGGGGACAATCAAAATGTCAGCCCCCATAAAGTTTAGATACTCTTTTACCAATTCGGCAATCTGATCACGTAATGTAATACCAGTGGCAAGTACCGCCAACCGATGTAAGTCGTTCATCGAGTCTATATCATCTTTTTGCAGAGTCAAAAGAGATGCATTCACTCTCGAAAAAGTTTCCAGCAGCTTGTTCTTTTTTCCATAATCAACCTTGCATTCTTCCTGCTTCCGACGATAGCTATTATATAACTTCCCGATAGTAATTTGAAGGATGTTGTGCGAGTCATCGAAAAAAGAAGGGTCAGTAACTTCTACGACTGAACATTTGGTATTAGCAAGATCCTTGCATCCTATTTTATCCACATACGAATATGCGTCAGATTTCTCTTTAACCTGTTCAATAATTCCTTGTGTCGTTGTCATACACGATGTTTTTCCTTCTCCTCGATCCCCGCAGAAAGCCACGCATTTAAGGGTTTCACTCTCTTTATCGCGAACAAAGGCATTCGTCAGTCTAAGAGCTTGCACATATTGGTCACGGAAAATAGAATCGTCAAATCCAGCATTTTCCTTTACAATTCCTCTTTCTTGGCCAAATTTATATCTCAGTATCGGCATAATTATGATAGTTTAAGTATTCCTGTATCAATTTCTTTTTAGTACATGACAAAAATTGAAATTATTATTTCTAAATATCCAAATCTCAAATAGTTTTTTCTAACTATTGATATCTAGCAATTTAAAAGAAAAGTTTGTCGACTTTTCTCCATAAGAACTACTAAAAGATCCAAGGACTTAGTCAAAGTTAACCAAATTCTTCCGATTATGCAAGAGCATTTCGGAAATACAATGAATCTGGCACGCATAAAGTTGATGACATACGTAATCAATACCTTTTGCATTGTCCAGACTGTCAGTCTTCATAAGTTGGTCGCAACCATACCTACAACCGTGAAACGGGATTCCAATATGCGAAGGTTTCAACTCTTTTTTGCAAAATACGCCCTCAATCTTTACCTTATAGCAAGGATGATTTTCAGGATGTTGACACGGTTGAAGGCTGTGGTGTTAGCTTTTCCTGCCGTTTCGAGCATCCATGTATAGCAGTCCTCAATGAACGTTTTTTCAAGTTCATCAATAGCTATATCTTCAATGTTCTTTTTGGTTTTCATGAAAAGCAAAAGGCTTTTGTAGTCAGCAACCAGTCCACAGTAGGTGCTTTCCGCTTTTCCTTTACCTATCTTTTCCTTATACGATTCAAGTTGTTCTTTGAAAAGTGCCATAAGCGTGTGATAGTCTTCACCAAAACCAACGTAACGGTTATAGACTTTCTTGGCTGTAACGAAACCATCATGGTCGCAAATATACTGATAGTGCTTGGCAATTTGCGCCTTGATATTATCAAGTTCCTAATTAAGAGTAGGGGCTTCTTCGGATTTACCTTTTGCCCAGTTGATTTTAACATCGCACAACGTAAAGGATACTTCTTTCTTACAACTGAAACCTGCCTGAGTTCCATTGATGGTGATATGCCCCATAACAGGTGCCTTATCGTTTTTACAAACTGCTTTTTCTGTGTAAAATAACACTTTTAATATACTTCTATAACTCAACTTTTTTTGTTACAAATTTATTGAAAATCAGTACACTGTATTCATCTTAGGGGATTTTGGAGGTGAGTTACGATTTGGTAACGTAACTCCCTCCAAAATATGCTTTCCTTTGCTTTCTTTCCCCATCCTCGCTAAAAAATACAAAAATATATTTTATAACTATTTGATTTTTTTAGTATGGTTGCGTTGTTTTTGTGTGCCTTTTTGAAACACTAAGTTTCACAATAATAGAACAACTGACTTTCAGGATATTGTGGATTAATAAAACGTATTAAAATGAACCTGATTTACAACACCTGATTCCGCAGGAAGAAAGTGATAAGAAATAAAATCAGACAGACCGTTTTTTTATTTCAGCCTGCAAAGTTCGTCCCGTGCCTGTCAGGATTGAGCAAGGCCGGGCCCTTGCGGGTTTCCGAAAAAATCTTCCGCGCTCCGCTTGCGGTATTTTTCCGGAAAGCCTTGCACAATCCGGCACGGCACGGTATGGCAGGCAGGAAATAAAATATCGGCTCACGAACCGGTGGAATGTTTAACAGAATAAAAAAGATGATTATGGCCAAAACAAGAGTTGTAAATATCCGCAAGGAAACTTGTGACGTGTACATAGGCAGAGCAGGACATGGTAAGGACGGTTATTTCGGAAATCCGTTCAGGTTGGAAACAACAATGGCAAGAGGCAGCACACTTGACCGTTACAGGAAATACTTTTATCATCGTCTGGGTACGGATGACGAATTCCGCAAACGGATCGGGAAATTGCAGGGCAAGACATTGGGATGTTTCTGCAAGCCGAATCCTTGCCACGGAGACATCATTAAAGAATATCTGGACCGGCTGACTGAAAATGCTGATGAAGTAGTCATCGGGCAGATTCATTGGAAAGGATGTGCCTATCCCGTCAGAGAAATAGATACCAGCAACCGTATATTCAGGGTATCAGTGGAGAGCCTGCGGGACGAAATGATAAACGATATGCGTAACGGCATATATGAGACAATGGAAGCGTGCGAAGAGATTGACGGTTACTGTACCGATGAAGAATTGTGTACGCTATCGGATGCCGAATTGTATAAAATGTATTGTTGAAACAAATTGTAATAAAAAAATTATGAAAAAAAGAAGCAACTTCACACCAATGGAAAGATTCCATAAAATTCTTATCGGGCACGGTCTGAACGCGATGAATGTGGGGATTAACCATATCCGCATTTTCTTAGATGGTAAAAAACTCTTCGACTACTATCCTCTGAGAATGAAACTGTTTGATTACCACAACTGGTACCAGCTAACCTATCCGTCTTTTCTTGAAGGTGTGGATAAATGGGAAACGGAACTTGACGGAATCATCAAAAAATTAATGATATCACTGCAATAAGTATTCCGGTTACGAAAGAAAACAATAACACAACGCTCGTTTGGGACAACATTCCTGAATGAGCGTTTTTTCATTGGTCAAGTGTAATGAGAAGCCAAAAGTAGCACTCTAAGGGTTGATGCAACTGGTTCCATTATATAATAGAGATTGTTTTTTAGATATAGTTTATACTCTATTGTCAAAATACGGAAAACAAAGAAAAAAGCAAGACCTTGACGAAAAGGCTTTTTTGACATATAAAAGTTAAAAAATACTATCTTCACCCCATAGCAATCAACTGGTTATTAATCAACTCATAATAATGCCCATGACGGGCGCACAATTCGTCATGGGTACCCTCTTCGACAATCCTGCCTTTATGCAGAACGACTATCTTGTCGGCATGACGGATGGTGCTTAACCGGTGGGCCACTATCAGGACCGTCCTTCCTTTGCAGAAATCCAGCAGATTCCCGGTAATGATTCTTTCATTGTTGGCATCCAGCGAGTTGGTAGCCTCATCAAGAAACACGAACGAAGGGTCCTTATAGAGCGCACGGGCGATAAAGATACGCTGTTCCTGTCCCCGGCTCAGCCCCACGCCTTCAGCCCCCACCATCGTCTGATATTTCAAGGGCAGTTTCTCTATGAACTCTTCCAGGTTGGCCTGACGGGCGGCGGTCCGGAGACGTGTACGGTCTATATGCTTGTCCTCCACTGCTATATTCCTTGCCAGAGATTCGGAAAACACATGGCTGTCTTGCAGCACTACGCCGCAGCTGTGCCTCCACGATGTCATATCATAATCCTGCAAGGGAGTGTCTCCCAGGAAGATATTTCCGCTTGTAGGAGCAAAATAGCCCAGCAACAGTTTGACAAGGGTGGTCTTTCCGCTTCCGCTTGCGCCCACGATGGCGGTGGTACGTTGTGCCGGAATGGTCAGCGTTATGTCATCCAGCACCTTGGCTTTGCCATGCAGGTTATATTTAAAATCCAGGTGTTCAATCCGGATATCCTTTCGGGAAATCTCCGGCTGTTCCGGTATCTCTTTCCCCGTTCTTTCCTCCGCCTTCCCATGAATCGCGCTGATACGCTCGATGCTTAGCCGCACATTCTGGAAATTATAGAGAAACTGCATCAGTTGTTCAATCGGGATGTTCAACTGCCCGATAATGAATTGCACGGCAAGCAGCATACCCAAAGTCATCTCCCCTTCAATGACAGCAACGGCGGCAATGACCGTCACAACCAGGTTCTTGGACTGGCTGATAAATATCCCGCCTGTCTGCTGGAACTGTTGCAGGCTCAAAGACCTCATCTGGATGTCAAGAAGCTCCTTTTGCAACGCCTCCCATTCCCCGGCGCGCCTTCCCTCGCCGCCTTGCAGCTTTATCTCCTGCATGAAAGTAAGGAGTTGGTATACCTTGTTGTTGCTGGCCGACTGTTTCTCGAAAATCATATAGTCAAACAACTTGCGTTTATGCAGGAAACACATGGTCCACAGGCCGTAGCCGATACTTCCCGCCAGAAAGACAAGGAACAGGAAGCTGTTATATGAAAACAGGACGCCCATGAATATGCACAAGACCATTACCGAGAACAAGACGGAGAGAACCTGTCCGGTAAGAAAATCCTGCACCCTGCGGTGATCGACGATACGCTGCAAAAGATCCCCGGTGGTCCTTGTCTCGAAGAATGAAATCGGCAGGCGGAACAGTTTGGCGAAGAAGTCGGTTATCAATGATATATTGACATGCATCCCCACAAACAGCAGAAGACGGTTGCGGACAAACTCCATGGCGGCAGAACCAAGCACAAGCACCAGCTGGCCGCCGAGAATCAGATAGACAAGCGGGATATTTTTATGACCGATACCTTTGTCGACCATCATTTGCGCAAGCAGCGGAAGCACCAGCTGTACGAGACTGCCGACAAGCAGGGTCAAGGCGACCGATGCAAATGCTTTTTTATAAGAAGCTATGTACCTCCATAAAAAACGGAAAGGGGACGGGACTTTTGGTTCCATGCCCGAAGAGAAGTCATAAAAAGCCTGTGTGGGTTCAAGTAACAAGGCGATTCCCTGTTCCCCGTCTCCCGCCCAACGCTTCAGGAAATCTTCTTTCCGGTATATGACCGTCCCTTTGGCCGGATCGGCAACATGATACTTATCCTTATGAATCCTGTACAGGACGACAAAGTGATTACGCTCCCAATGAAGGATACAGGGACACCATCCGGCCTGCAATTCGGACAGACCGACCGATACGGCGAATGTCCGGAATCCCAGGTCCTCCGCCGTCTCGCGAATGGCCTGCAAGGAAACCCCGTCAATCATGCAGCCGCATTGCTCGGAAAGAAAGTCAAGGGCATATTCCTTTCCGTAATGCTTGCAGACCATACGGAGACACGCCGCACCGCACTGCATGGAGTCATGCTGGTAGGACACCCTGAACCTCATGGGGCGACGTCTTGTTGTTCCTTGACGTAGGCATGGAAAGCGCCGAGCGTTATGTCATTCGCCTGGAAATACATACGTTCCATCTGTTCCAGAATTTCCGGATAATACTCCTTGATATACAGCAAGTCCTCTATCTGTTTCTCCTGTGCGTGCCGCAAGCTCCTGCAAATGGAACGGTCAGGTTCCTGAACCGCACCGTTCTTGATAAGCGCGGCGGTGCAGAGGGTACAGAAGCGGCCGGCCCAGCAGGAACGGCAGGACGGGCTGTCTGTCTTCTCAAAAAAATCACGGTACATTTGCCGGACGGCGGTACGGTTGATGCCCGAGTTCACCTCACCGACAGGCATGGAGAAATCCGACCGTTCGCAGAGATGCAGGTTGCCGTATGTGTCAAGCAACAGATTGGTACGCCCGATATAGCATGAATTGAAATATCTGGCTTTGTGTGAGGGTGCGTCACCGACCTTGGTCAGAATGGCGTACACATACCGCAGCCATGCGCTGATCAGGGGGTCACGAAGAATATACTGGTACCGTTCCTCCGGAGAGAGGCCCTTTTCATAAAGTTCCTTGATCCGCTCCCGGATATTGAACTGCGCCAGTTGCTTGTCCGTCTTCTTGCTTTCACTGTAATCACTGAATTCCAGGTAGGAAAACTGACGGACCCCGCCATAACAACCGTTCAGGCTACGCCCCTCAAAGTATCTGCCGACTTTGTCATGGTCATATTCGGGAGCCAGCACGGCCTGTATGTGTACATGGTTCAGCAGGTACTCTTCCGAAACCTCACGGATCATGTCAAGGGCACGCTCCACCACCGTTCCTGTACCCTGCCCGTTTTTGAACACGCGGTACTTGTCATTCTCCTCCGGCGGACCGTCGAAGCTGATGGCGAGAGTGAAATGATACCGTATAAAGAATTCCACCATCTCCCGTGTCAGCAGCGTGGCATTGGTCGTTATGTGGTATACGACCTTCTCCGCAGGTATATGGTGTTCCTCCCAAGGAAGCGAGAGCACATATTTCACCAACGGTTCCAGCAGGGAAAAACGCAGAAGCGCCTCTCCGCCGTAGAAACTGACGGCGGGAGGATTCCGTTTCAGGAACAGTGTCCTGTGTTCCGGTTCCACCTTGCGGAAAACACGTGTGTATTCATGGAAATAATCCGAAATGGCTTTCCGGGCATCCTCCTCTTTCAAGTGATGGGAGGCGTGCATTTTTCCTTGTCCGCGTTGCTCGTTGATTGTATAGGGGCAATACCTGCAACGCAGATTGCAGGTATTGGTCATCTCTAGTGTCAGTTTTTTGGGAATGGCTTCCTCCTCCCATTGTTGCCATAACTGTTCCTCACCACGCATTCCGGAAGGTGTCCTCGCTTCCAGGGGACCCGGAAGCAGGATGCCGTTTCCGTTAAGACGGGCGATGAAAGCGGCGGCACCGGAAGGGAAGGAGGCCGGGCAAGGCTCTCCTTCAGTAGTTCCATACGACGCCATGTATTCACAGACAAGGTTCTTCTCAGTCTCGGACAGCGACAGGAACATGTTCGCTCTGCCGTCATATAAATAACAGGACGCCCCGTCAACTGTGAACAATTTGACCAGGGGAAACTTATTCATTTTTTGTTTTTCCATAGTGGCTAATCTGTTTACAAAGCATCGTACAATGCAGGAATCAATCCCAGTCTCTTGACCACCAGTTGAAATCTACACCGAAAGCGGAGTCATCGGTATAGCAACCGCAGTAGCATACACACTCTTCAGACCCGGCGGCTTTCCCGCCTTTCGTCTTTTCCAACTGTTCCGAAGTGACCGTCTTGTCTTTCAGGTCTTCCGGACGGATACCTAGTTTGGCAATCTGTTTTCCCATAGCCTTTAAAATTGGAGTTAGTTCATACTTGCAACATTTCACTCCTTTAAAATATTGCAATGCCGATATGGTTTACCGGTTATTCAAATCCCATAGCCGCGATACTGACATTCGTTTTTCCTGATAAATCACGGCTCTATAATTCATTTTTGCAATCTGTCTCAAATATACAGATTCCATTCAAGAACACAATATTTTTCTTAAAAAAAAATAGGATAAACGTAATGAATTATTTTTCATTAACATCTTAGCTTCTATATGATTCCGGAAAGGAATCCGTCACCAACCGAACAATCAAAATATATGGACATTTAAAGAACCAGGCATGACAAAGGAACCGGGAACAGGCAACCATGATAGCGGTACAAGGCAGGTGCTTCCAAAGCCTCTTCCTTTCGTTTCGGACTGACTGCCGCCGGGTTCAGAGAAACTGTCTCCAGGCATGTTCCGGCTGTCCTTCATTTTTCTTTCTTTTCACCGGCAATACATTTCCATCATTGCCGATATATTGGTCCATCAGCTCCTCAATCAGGCTTTTATTCTCCACCTGGGATGAAATCAGTTCAAACATATCCGTTTCCCGGATGGCATGCAAGGTGACGGCAGCCCGGCGTTTTTTCTCCTCGTTCATTTGGGCGCCATCCAGATTAAGCAGCACATCGCCGGCATTGAGCAGGTCATCGGACGTGATTACCGGAGTGATACCTTCCGTGCCGGGAGCCTGTTCGTCCAGCCTTTCCTGTTCCTCTTTCAACAGTCTCATCTCTTCCAGAGGGAGCCCGCACTCCACCTCATTCTCCGGCACCGCCTCTTCCTCTCCGAGATAATCGTTCCCGGTTTCCAACGGCTGGCTCATGTAGGGGGCGGCAAACGTACCCGCGTTTTCGTCCAGATAGACAAATCGGGTAGCCCCCATCACATCACCCGGTCCTGTACCGCACGATGTTCCCTCTTCCTCCTTCTCCTTTTTCCCGGGGGTATAGAGCAGCCCGCAAATCTTACGGATCCGTTTTTTCTGATTCCATAACTTGTATAACAAGTAGCCGGCACAGCCGATCCTTACTGACAAATAAACTATTTCTTCCATTCCAAAGGGTTTTGATTTGCTTCCTGGTTATATATTTCATTGATAACATCCTGATATCTTTCCAGGTGGTCGGACAGGACACTGCCTAAAAACATGGGAACTGACATATCCGGCGCAATGACAGGCAATAATTTGGCAACAGTCCTGTACAAAGCATCGTGAATATAGGTCTGCCTTCTTGAACCGGACAGCCTCTCTTTCAGAAACCGTCGCCGGTATTCATCCGGGCCGGACGCCTCATCCGTGGATTTTCTTATCTGCTGTTTGGGAGAACCGGCGGAGTTCTTCTCCTGCTTCTCCTTGGAAGGGGCAGGCCGGCTTTTTGTTTCCGGAGCCTCAGCGGGAGAAGCCATTTTGTCCAATGCTGTTACATCCCCGGCCATCATACGTTTCAATGCCTCCTCATCCACCTGGTAATCCGTTCTTCTTTTGGTAGCCATGATTGTTCTTATTGAAGTTTCAGTATGGTTTCTATCTCTGTTGCCAGCAAGTCCAGATTACTGCCCCTCAATGCGGAAGGGGGTGGAGGGAACAAGGTGCTGCGAAAGAAAAATCCCTTTATCCCGAAGTCTTTATTGTAGCGCTCCGCACTGGGAATGACGGTTTCCATCGCCGGCAATTTCAGCGAGCGGAAAATTTCAGTGTAGCTGTTATACAGGTCTTTGGACACACGTTTGTCCATCCGGTTCCAGAACATATAGATGCCACGCAAGGGCACATCCTTATGACGGTGCATGTATTCCCGGATGGCAAGGACAAAAGCCATGCTGCTCCGCATAACCATTCTTTCCTGTGTGACGGGAGTGAATACATAGTCCATATTGATTACGGACCGGAAGACACCGGGCACATTCACAGTTCCGGGAAGGTCAAAAAGGACAAGGTCATAGTCCAGTCCCGATTTCTCAAGGAAACGGCCGGCAGTTTCCCGGGCTTCCTCCGGAGTGGAGTTCAGGATGCTGTAGGCTTTCCTCCCGCTTGTCCCGAACTGTTCCACCAGCTGGTTTTGCAAATGCACGTTCTTTTCAATGGTCCCCACTTCCCAGTCCCGCATGGTGCTGATACTGTGCTGCGGATAATCGCAATCCACCACAAGCACGTTATATCCCTTCAGGTAATGGAAGTAACTGGCGAGCAAGACGGTGAACGTGGATTTTCCCACACCGCCCTTCTGGTTGCTCAAAGCGACAAATAAAGGTTCCTTCTTCATAGGCTTGAATTTAGAGTGTATAATTTGGTTTCATATCTGTCCGGTTCTGTTTTTTCTGTTTCATTACATGACAACGCATCTGTCGGTATATGGCAATGACGCACTGCCTGCCCGCTTGCATGAATACATTGCGTACCCTATTGCACCAATGTATTGCCGGTTACCGGAGGGTATTGCCATATAAGGTACATTGCATTCATGTGATACGGAGTCCAATGCAACCCGTACTGTATTGCATTCATGCAATGTAATCCGCCATGCAGGATCACCGTGCAACATGTATGGCAATGTACCTACAGGGATGATATTGCATCCGTGCCATGTACCGCCTGTGGCAGGCAAGCAATACACCTTACAGGACAATGTTCCAATGTATGCCCTCATGCACTGTGCCAAAAGTAGCGGCTATTTTTGAGACTTCTGCCAACATTTCCCCGGCCTGACATCAGATGTCGTCAGATGTCATCAAACGTCATATAAAACACTATTTACCAGCCGGTTAACACTCTCTAATTTTGCAAAATCAAAATCCGTCAATGGAGAGGAACATGCTTCATCGGACCACAGCACGCCGTGAACGTCGCGCAGCAATCCGACGAAGGAGGATTCTCTGTTCAAACGAACAGAGCAAGTTGTGTCCTTGTCCGACAAAAAGTCTTTTGTCCGACAAGGACCAACTTGCCCGCCCCTGGGGCGGGGGAATCCGCTCCAAAGTCGCGGATTCTGGAAAAGAAAAAAAGTACAAACCAACAATCTCATGCATTATGGAGAAAACAACAGGGACAAGGACAGGCAGGAAACCCAAGAATGACCCGGCGGACCGCAAGTACAGCTTCCGCCTGAACGCCGAGGAGAACACCAGATTTGAAAGGCTGCTGGCGGATTCCGGAGCCAGGGACCGCACGCTGTTCATCAAGAAATCCATCTTTTCGGGACAGATAAAGGTAGTGAGAATCGACAAGGCGACCATAGATTACTACATCAAGCTGACCGAATTCCACAAGCAGTTCCAGGCAATAGGAAACAACTACAACCAGGTGGTGCGTGCCTTGAAGAACAATTTCGGGGAGAAACGGGCGATGTCACTGCTCTACAGGCTGGAGAAGCTGAGCGTCGAGCTGATGCTTCTCTGCAAGAAAATCACGGCACTCACCCAGGAATACGAGCGGAAATGGTTGCAAAGATAAGTCATGGCGCCAGCCTGTACGGGGCACTGGCCTACAACCATAACAAGGTGGCGACCGGGGCGGCGGGGATTCTTTCGGGGAACCGCATGATTTCCGACCGGCTGGGATTGCCAAGCGAAGACATGCGCCTGACATTGCTCTCTTTCGAGAACTATCTGCTGGCAAACCGCAATACGGAGAAGCCTGTCCTGCATATCTCGCTCTCCCCTGCACCGGAAGACAAGCTGACCGATGAACAACTGGCGGAACTGGCTGACCTATATATGCGGAAGATGGGTTATGGAGACCAGCCTTATATCGCCTACAAACATGGTGATACCCACAATGCCCATATCCATATTGTCAGTGTCTGTGTGGACGAACAAGGGAAAAAAATCAGTGACTCCTACGAGCACCGCCGTTCCATGACCGCCTGCCGGGAGCTGGAAGCGGACTTCGGCCTGCGCAACGGTGCGGACACGGAGAAACGGAATCCGAAAGCGGAACTGAAAAAAGTGGATGCTTCCCTGGGGGATGTCCGCCATCAGATAGGCAACACCCTCAAGGCGGTGCTGGAAAGTTACCGTTTCCAAACCTTCGGGGAGTATAGCGCCCTGCTTTCCACCCTCAATATCGAGGCGAAACAGGTCAGGGGGGAATACCACGGCGTGCCTTACACCGGCATTGTCTATGCCGCCACGGATGATGCCGGCAAGGTGGTCAGCCCTCCGTTCAAGAGCTCCCGCTTTGGAAAACGTTTTGGCAACGAACAGCTGGAAAAACGGATGCTTCTCAACCTGAAGGCGCTCAAGGAAGGGAAATGGGCTCCCTCCATACAGGCGGACATTGCCCACGCCTTGCAACAGGCTGACTCACGGCAACGGTTTGTGGAACTGCTCGGACAGAAACGTATCGGCGTGGTGTTCCGGGAGAATGAACAGGGACGCATCTACGGCGTCACCTTCATTGACCACGACCGCAGGGAGGTGTTCAACGGCTCACGCATGGGCAAGGAGTTTTCCGCAAACGTGTTCAACGACTATTTCAGGTGGCTGGACGGCATCCCCGAAAACGACCGGAACGGACATACGGCAACGGAACTCTGGCAGCATCACCGGCACAAGGCGGGTCCGGAAAGCGTACTCGAGCAGGCGGCGGGTATTCTCTCCCTGGAAACCAACCCGAGGGATTACGAGGAGGAGGCTTTCGCACGCCGTATGAAAAAGAGGAAGAAAGCCAAACGCAAATCGCGCGGCATTTAAACGGAAGACAATTTTCAAAAACCATTTATCCCCATCCCTATGCAACAGGAAGACGATTTGAGGGCACTTGCCAAAATCATGGAATTTGGCAGGGCAGTGAGTATTTTTCTTTTGGTGGTGCACGTCTATGTGTACTGCTATCCGAGTATCACCGCATGGAACCTGAACCTGGAGGTGACAGACCGGATTCTGGTGAATTTCAACAACACGACCGGCATTTTCAACTGCATCCTCTGGACCAAGCTGCTGGCTGTGACCTTACTGGCAATATCCTGCCTGGGAACACATGGAGTCAAGGGTGAAAAAATCACCTGGCCCAAAATCTATGCGGCGCTGGTAGCCGGATGCGTGCTGTTCTTTCTGAACTGGTGGCTGCTTGACCTGTCCCTGCCGCACATGACAAGCACCATACTGTACGTTATAACACTTACCGCAGGTTACCTCGGCCTGCTGATGGCAGGGTTGTGGATGAGCCGGCTTTACAGGCATAACCTGATGGGCGATGTGTTCAATATCGAAAACGAATCCTTCCAGCAGGAAACCCGGTTGTTGGAGAACGAGTATTCCGTCAACCTGCCCACCAGCTTCCGCTTTCAGGAGAAACAGCATGACGGATGGATCAACGTGGTAAATCCCTTCCGTGCCACCATCGTGCTGGGAACGCCCGGATCGGGCAAGTCGTATGCCGTGGTAAACAACTACATACGCCAGATGATTTCCAAAGGATACAGTTGTTACATCTACGACTACAAGTTCGACGACCTCTCCACCATCGCTTACAACACGTTGTTGAACAACATGGACAAGTACAAGGTCAAGCCCCGGTTCTATGTCATCAATTTCGACGAT
>ENA-OYWV01000231-OYWV01000231.1-human-gut-metagenome-genome-assembly--contig:-NODE-231-length-24035-cov-8.205922_pt1 | contig 24035 bp, 26 predicted proteins | sample MGYA00244812_ERZ653400 | MGnify/ENA primary metagenome ERZ653400 (study PRJEB26926, sample SAMN06165097) | human gut metagenome | biome: ENVO:00009003; feature: ENVO:2100002; material: ENVO:00002003... | reverse complement strand
AGATCTACACAAGGCTATTCGTCGGCAGCGTCAGATGTGTATAAGAGACAGCCTTCAAGGTACACGGTATAATTGTTATTACACCTTGACAAAGAGTATGATAAAACCTTAAGTTTGGCAAGAAGAAATTTTCATTCTCATTAAAGTCAGCCGTTGGTATTGACGGGAATCATTTTAAATGTTATGAAAACGACACTAATATATAATTAATTGCATCCTATGGACTAAAATGAAAATCATACTTTACAAACGCAATAATTTAATTGGAACAGCGGGCGGTTCCGAAAAGGTTTTGTGCCGTTTTGCCAATGAAATGACTTCCCGCGGGCATGAAGTGGCGTTGATGACCAGGGATTATGCGGTGGGGGTTCCTTTTTATCCCTTGAGCGACAAAGTGCGGATTTGTAATTTTCCGGTCAGCCGTGATTCTTCTCTTAATCTTGTGCTGAGGGCGCTTGATAAACTTTTGTTTATGGTGGGCGGGATTATTCCGGCTGCGGCAAAACTTACCCGTGCATACAAAAGGGCCGTGTTTATGAATGAAAGGCTTCGGGAGGAAAAGCCGGACATTCTTGTGACGGCGGAAATTTCCGATTTGACGGACTTTTCTTACGGGCATCGCTTGCCGGTTCCGAGCGTGGTTATGATTCACAGCGAACCGTCGGTCTTTTTCAGACGCCGGGGCTTTATCAAAGAACGTTTGTACAGAAAAACAGCAGCGGAGGCGGACGTTGTTCAGGTTTTGTTTTCCGAGTATGAGAAGACTGTTCGCCGGTTCGGCGCAGAAAGAACGGCGGTTATCGGCAATGCGGTTGAGCTGTCGAAACTGTCGGCGACTTCTGCTTCTGACAAGAAAGATTACAAAATTGTTTATGCGGCGCGGTTTGAAAAAGGCAAACAACAGGAACTGCTGGTGCAGGCTTTTGCAAAACTGGCGCAAGAGTTTCCCCTGTGGCGTGTGGAATTGTGGGGGCAATCAAAGTGCAAAGAGAAAAACAAAACAGAGGCTTTGATTAGAAAGAATCATCTTGAGGAACGGGTGTGCATCTGCGGCGTATGCGATGATTTGGAGAGCAGGCTTTTGCAGGCGGACATATGCGCTTTTCCTTCGCGTTTTGAAGGTTTTCCGCTGGCGCTGGCCGAAGCGATGGCTGCCGGTCTGCCTTGTGTGGGACTTCGCTCTGCGAGCGGCGTTAACTTGTTGATTGAAAATGAGAAAAACGGGCTGTTGACGGGAAGTTCCGTTGGCGAGTTTGCATCCGGGCTGCGTTTGCTGATGTCAGACGCTTGTTTGAGAAAGCGTCTGGGGGAAGAAGCCCGGAAGACAATTAAAAATTACGCTCCGGAAAAAATTTGGAATCGTTGGGAGGATTTGCTGAAACGGGTTGTTCGGCAAAAGCGGCCTTTGGTATCGGTAATTATGCCGGTTTATAACACCCCGGAAGCCTATTTACGGGCGGCCGCAGAGAGTTTGTTTGCCCAGACGTATGACAATTGGGAGCTGATTATTGCAGACGACTGTTCCGACAATGATACGGCCGGAGTTCTTGAAAGTTTAAATAATCCGCGGATAAAAATCATACGACACGAACGTAACCGGGGAGCCGCGGCTGCACGCAACGCGGCGCTTTCTTATGCCAAAGGAGATTTTATCGCCCTGTTGGATTCCGACGATATTGCAGAACCGCGGCGGCTGCAGCGGCAGTTGGAGTTCTTGTCGGCAAATTCCGATGTTGATGTCGTCGGGAGTTGGTTTAGAAAAATACCGTCGGCAAAAGAAGTCCGTGTTCCCGAAAAAGACAGGGAGATAGCCGGTCATTTGTTGTTTTTGGACAATGTTATAGGCAATTCTACGGTTATGTTCAGGCGCCGGCTGGTTGACGAGGGACTGATATTTTTCAAGCCGGGATGCGCGGCCGAAGATTTCGGAGTGTGGCTGTCTTTGGCAGGAAAGGTCAAGTTTGCAAACATTCAGGATGTTTTGGTGGAATATCGCTGGCATTCGGAGAATTTTTCAAACCGGCAGCGGGAAGCCCAAATCCGCAGCGCCGCCGAGCTGAGGGCGGAGAAATGGCTGGAGCTTGCGGGTTGCGGAGACATAAAGCCGGAGATTGTCGTTCGTTATTTGGAGCGGAAAGAATTGTCGACAGAGGAATTAAATCAGCTGGCAGTTTTGTGCGAAAGTTTGTGTCAGAGCCGTCCGGGAGCGGAATTGCGTTTTTCCGAAATCAGAGGATATCTGTCGCAAAATCTTAAACGGGTTTTGCGACATGCATCGCCGACCTATCAAAAACGTCTGGCATCGTCAGCTTTGTGCAGGGTCTTGAATATAAAACCTTATTTTATCCTGAAACTGCGTCTAAAATCCTGGTTACGATTTTAAATCGGCGTTTTTGCATTTGGCATAGATTTTATACAATGCGGCAATGAAACGGGGAGATTTTGGGGCGGTCCAGAAGTTGACGGCAATTTCTTCAATCCCGAGTTCCTGACAGATGCTGAGCCGGTGATGCCCCTGCAGCAATTGATCTTTGACACCCCAGGCGCGGTTTAGCAAAACCAGCATCGGGGAGGCGTCGTCATAACCGTTTTGCTTGAGCGAGTTGTAGAGCTCCTGATAACGTTTAACGCGTTCTTCTTCGGGAATGGCCCATTTTTTGTTGCTCCACTGATAAGCGTTTTGCGCGTTGCGGATGCCGCGGTTGAGGCGGTTGCGGGTGATGGTGGAAAGAGGGGTGTGGTAAGTATTGGCGCTGGTGGCGTAGTAGCGGCGTTTTATCGGCTTTATCATATTGGCAAAGAAGCCGGCCAACGGCGGGAGCGTATGGTAGGCAAGGCAGACGTCTGCATAGGTTTGCCCCTCGGTCTGGAGCCGGTTCAGCCGTTCTCGTCCGCAAAGCAGCGTGTCCGGTTGGTTTGCGTCGGCGTTTCCGAGCAGGATAACAACCTTTTCAGCCGGGAGAGCGAAAGAATCGTTGTTTTGCGAATCCACAAGGTTTAAAACGTCTTTGATTTTCAGCGGGTAAATTTCAGAAGCATAAGCCAGATAATTTTTCATTTTGTTTGTTTTCCTACCAAGTTATTCCCGCATATTAGCCTTTTTGCGGCGGTTTTGTAAAGAGAGAATTGAAATATTGAAAAATATGTAATATAGCTGATTTTATAATAGATTAACCGGGAGATAAATTTTGGCTATATTGGTAACCGGCGCCGCGGGTTTTATCGGTTCTTCCCTTTGTGACGAGTTGTTACGGCGGAATGAGGAGGTAATCGGCGTTGATAATTTTGACGATTTTTATGCCAGGGGCATAAAAGAAGCGAATCTGCAAAATTGCTGCCGAAATGGCAAATTTAAGCTTTATGAGGCCGATTTGGCGGATATTGCCGCATTGGATAAGGTTTTTGCGGACAACCGCATCAATAAGGTGGTTCATCTGGCTGCACGAGCAGGCGTACGCCCCTCGATAGAGCGTCCTTTGGACTATTGCCAGACCAATGTTACCGGCAGTATGAATATTCTGGAAACGATGCGACGCCATGGCGTCGGCAAATTGGTTTTTGCCTCTTCAAGTTCGGTTTACGGCAATTGTCCGGCCGCGATATTTTCGGAAGATTTGAAGGTGACTGAACCGATTTCTCCGTATGCGGCAAGTAAATCGGCGATGGAACAGTTTATCTATACCTACAGCAAGCTGTTTGGCATTGCCGCCGTATGTTTGCGTTTTTTTACGGTTTACGGTCCGAGGCAACGTCCTGATTTGGCAATTCATAAATTTACGCGTTTGATTGACGAGGGAAAACCCATTCCTTTTTTTGGCGATGGGACGACAAAGAGAGATTACACTTACATTGACGATATTGTCAGCGGAGTTTGCGCCGCAATCGCATATGAGCATACTCCCTATGAGATTATCAACATCGGCGGCGGAGAACCGGTCAATCTGATGAGGATGGTTGAAGCGATAGAGAAAAATCTGGGAAAACGGGCGATTATCGAGTGTCTGCCGATGCAGCAGGGCGATGTGAACAAGACCGTGGCTGATATCAGCAAAGCAGGCAGGCTGCTGGGCTATAAACCGCATACGAACTTTGAGGAAGGAATCCGAAAGTTCGTTGCCTGGTATTTAACTCAAAAGAAAGTTATGGACGATGAAAAGACGGCTGTTAATCGGGAAATCGAAAGATCTGCTGTATTCAATTCTGTTATGGTATAAGTTTAGAAAGTTTCATCAGCTTCAACGGAAAAATCCTCCCCGGAAGGTCATTTACACCTGTATTACCGGAGGGTACGACTGTCTGGTTTTGAATATGTATTTGAATCCGGAATACAAATATGTGTGTTTTACCGACGACGAGACTTATTTGAAACGGCGAATCGTCGGTCCGTGGCATATTGAACCCTTGCGTTACGACCGGCTCGACAATACGCGAAACAACCGTTATCACAAAATGCATCCGCATGAGTTGTTTTCCGATTATGAGGAAAGCCTGTTTATTGACGCCAATATCCAACTCAGGGGCAATTGTCTTTTTGCGGCCGCAGACGCGATGCATGGCAGGGACGTGTTTTTGGCAATTCCGCCGCATCGGCGGTGCCGCTGTCTTTATGACGAGCTGGAGGAATGTATCCGTTCTCACAAGGACAATGCCGAGGTTTTGGAAAAACACAGGATTTTTCTGGAAGAGGAAGGTTATCCGCGGCAAATGGGACTGACCGAAAACAACGTGATTTACCGTAAACACAGGGACCCGCGCTGCATTAAGGTTATGGAAGACTGGTGGTATATGGTTGAGAACTATTCGCGCCGCGATCAGCTCAGTCTGTTTTACGTATTGTGGAAGAATGGGGAACAAATGACTTATTTGCTGGATTTTCCGATTAAAAGTGATAAAGCTAATTTCAGATTGTTTCACCATAATTGAGTAAGGAAAATGGTATGAGCGATATTGACGTGTCTTTTGTAATGACCGTTTACAACAAGGAAAGGTATCTGCCTTCGGTCCTGAAAGCCCTGTTGAACCAAACCGGACTGAAAAATCCCGAGTTTATTTTTTGTGATGACGTTTCCAAAGACCGGTCGGTTGAGATAATTGAGGAGATGACTAAAGGAATCCCTAACGTCAAAATCTTTAAAAATACCGAAAACAGAGGCATCAGCGTCAGAATCAACCAGGGAATCGCTGCGGCGGAAGGAAAATACATCCGGATGTTGGACAGCGACGACATTTTTCCTTTGGATTCTACCGAAAAAATGATTGCCCTGGCTGAAAAGTACAATGCCGATATGGTTTACGGCAAGTTCATCAAGACGGGAAAAGAGCCGGAAGAACTGACCGACGCTCATTTGAACGAGAATTTTGACTACAAATATTATGACGACGCTTTAAGGGCTTTATTCAAGGCTCGGTTTACCCGGATGGGGCAGTTGATTAAAGCCGAGGTTTTGAAAAAGGCCGAAGGGGCGGACGAGCGCGTGTTTATCCAGGATGAGACGATACCTCTGCGTTGTGCGGTTTATGCACGCGGTATTATAAAAATGGATGAGAACGTAGTTTTGGTACCCAAGGAAAACGGCAATCTCTCCAGTCAGAAGGTTCAGCTGGACCATGACCGGTATTTGGCTCATTATTATCTGATTAAAGATAATCCGCAGCTGCCGAAAGACGTTAAGGCGAAATTGTATCGCCGGGCGGTTTCCGCTTATTGGAAATATGTTCGCAAAATTTCAAAAACGCCGTATTTGAGCCGCGCTTTTGCCGAATATATGGCGGTGTGCCTGTTTCCGCTGCAGCCGAATTTGAAACGTTTGGACAATATGGCCGCAGAATTTTTAGAGGTACCCGGCGTTTTAAGAGTTAAACAAAAATAGGGACGAGGACGTGATGAAGATAGGAATTATAGGAACCGGTTATGTGGGGCTGCCGACAGGCGTCGGTTTGGCCGAACTGGGCAACGAGGTTATTTGTATCGATCGGGAGCCGAGTAAAATCGAGGCTTTGCAATCAGGAAAACTGACGATTTATGAAGACGGTCTGGAAGATTTGTTTAAGAAAAACGTTGCTTCAGGAAACATTCGTTTTACCACTTCTATGAAAGAGGGCGTGGAGAACGCCGATTTGGTCATTATTGCCGTCGGTACACCGCCGCATCCGGTGACCAAGGAAGCCGATATGAAATATATTCATGCTGCGGCGACCGAGTTGGCCGAGCATTTGCAGGGATATACCGTAATTGCCACAAAGTCTACGGTTCCGGTCGGTACCGGAGACGATGTGGAAGGTTTAATTCGCAAGAAAAATCCGACTGCGGATTTTGATGTCGTTTCGCTGCCGGAGTTTTTGCGCGAAGGGTTTGCCGTGCATGATTTCTTCAGTCCTGACCGTGTGGTTGTCGGGGCAAACAGCGAACGGGCAAAAAACGTTTTGAAAGAACTATACAAACCGTTTGAAGGCAAAACCAAAATGCTGTTTGTAAAGAGGCGTTCGTCGGAGACGATTAAATATGCTTCCAACGCTTTTCTGGCAATAAAGATCCATTATATCAACGAAATGGCGGATTTCTGCGAAAGAGCCGGTGCTGACGTTTATGAAGTGGCGCAGGGCATGGGATTGGACAGCAGAATCGGAAACAAGTTTTTGAATCCCGGTCCCGGTTACGGCGGCAGCTGCTTTCCGAAAGACACCAATGCCATGGCATATATGGGACGAACCAACGGGGTTAATTTGTCTTTGATTGAAGCGGCCATTGCCGGCAACGACAAACGTAAGGAATCGATGGCTGCCCGGGTTTTGAATGCGATAGACAACAACCTGCATGCGCGAATCGCCGTTTTAGGTTTGGCTTTTAAGGGGGGGACCGACGATTGCCGGGAATCTCCCGCAATGCAAATTGTCGGTGCTTTGCTGAACAGCGGAGCAGACAATATTTGCGTTTATGATCCGAAGGCGATGGAGAATGCTCGCAAACTGGCCGGGGACAAGCTGGTTTATGCCGATGATGCGTATGAGGCTTTGAAGGATGCCGAAGTTTTGGTTATTCTGACCGAATGGGAAGACTTCAGACATTTGGATTTGAATAAGGTCAAATCTTTGATGAAAAAAGCAAGCATTGTTGATTTGCGAAATATGCTGAATCCGGCGGAAGTTATGAAAATCGGCTTTGCATATCAAAGAATCGGAGGCTGCTGATTAAGCGGCCTCTTTCTTGTTAAGATTGTCAATTGATTCTACAAGCCGGTATTTGTTGTTGCGGTTGTCATAGGCGTAGAACCGGTCTACTATATTTTTGTATTGGACAAGAAGTTCCCCGATAATTTGACTGCGTTTTTCAATTATTTCGCGGGGAGTATGGCGCAGAGTGGTTTGTTCCCGTTGCAAAGCGCGGTTGAAGGCTACTTCCGGCGTACAGCTGATGTAGTACATTTCGGTGGCATAGCCATAGTTTTTAAGGTTTTTCATCAGATTGACGTGTGCGGGGGTCACGCCGCCGTGATCAAAAAAGATATCTTTGCGCAGACTTACGGCACGGCGCAGCAATTCATAACCGATGATGCGTGCCGGGATTTCCCATTTTTGGAAAGCCGCAACGGAACCGGCGTTTTGCAATTCCTGTCGATAGGCGGGGAGTTGTTCCATAATGGTGTCAAAACCGATAAAAACGTGTTTGTTCCAGCGGTGACGGCGATAAAACGTCGATTTGCCGGCGCCGGGAATTCCGGACATATGGATGAGTTTGGGTGCAGCCGAAGTTTCCGCTTGTGTCAAAAAGGACATCAGCAGTTTTTCTGTCTCAGGCGTTTTTATCTCTTCGTAAGACTGCGGAATAAGCAGGGAAATATCCGGGATTAAATCAGTTAAAAGCATTGCGTTTCTTATTAATGGTAATAATGGCGTTAACATAGCATAATGTCCATAATTTGTCCAGTTTTAATGTTTGTGAAAATTTTGATAAAAAAAGCTTGTGTTAAAAAATTTTTGTGATATGTATATGCAAGTCAACGGAATGTAGTTCAGCCTGGTAGAACGCTTCGTTCGGGACGAAGAGGTCGCTGGTTCGAGTCCAGTCATTCCGACCAATGCTAACAAGTCGTCAGAAATGGCGACTTTTCTTTATTACAAGCCTTACAGAAAACCCCCGATTTATCGGGGGCTGAATGAGGAGGTGTCGATAGATACCGTTCTACGCCAACGAGCGTGGTCAAACCGAAGGTTTGTATCCTTAATAAAACCCCCAGTTTACTGGGGGATATCTATAAATCGATTTTCCAACATAATCTCTTAATTCTTCCAGAGTAATCAGCAGCAGTCAAAATAGAATATTTTTGTTCCAAAAGCCAGTTTTCAAATTGTTTTAGTAGTTATAAAATCAATTTTAGTCATTACTTATCAAATATTGGGTAAAATATTAGTTAAAACATATTCAATATTGTGTTCCATTTTTTTAGAAGAGTATTTTTTCCCATATCGCGCTATTAATTGCGTCAACCGGACAATCTCAAGCACCTCCAGCCAATATAATCGGCCACAAAAAACTGCGATAGTTGCAAAACCATCGCAGTTTTCTAAACATAAATGATAAATCCCTGAACTTATCTTGTCTTAGCAGCCTGCATAGCTTGTGTTTTTGCTATCCGCTCAGCTGTGCATTTCTGCAAAAAGGCAGCCAGTTTTTCATTTTGCATTTTATGCGCTATTTCAAGCGGGGTTCCATTGTCACTTTTTTTGTGAATATCGGCACCATTATCAATCAGCAGGCGGATAATCTCATGACTTTTTTTCAACTCATCACCGCTCGTTTCGTTAGCGCCCAATGTCGCAGCCTGCAGTGGGGTCGACGTTACGACACCGTCGAAATATGTGCTGTTGACATACTTTTTGCCACCGTTGGTAAGTGCCAGGCGCACTATCTCCAGATTGTTGAAATCAATCGCCTTTACCAACGCATCCTGCATATCCAGCTTTACCCCATTGTCCTGATAGAACTTAAATTGCTCAGGAGTAGAAGTACCTTCAAGTGTATTATCTAAATTGCTGATACTGTTTCCTTTTTCTATCAAATAAGTTGCAATATCTTCATTCCACCGGTCTTCGTCAATCCATCGTTGAGAGCTTATCCCCTGACCACTTAGTTCAAATAGGGGTTGTTTGCCTTGCTTAGTTTTATAATTAAGGTCTGCGCCATGCTTTTCCAAAAGCTTAACCATTTCAAGCGATTTGGCAAAAAATACCGGCGTTTCACCCATACTTTCTTCCAAATCGAGGTTGGGATTGGCACCGGCTTTGAGCAGGAGTTCCGCGCCTTTAAGATTGTTCCACCTAACGGCATCAAACAACACCGACCCTCCGTACAGCGAATTGCGTTTGTCCAAATCTGTCCCGTCGGTAATCATCTGCTTATATTCTTCCGTTTGTTCCGCCCAGATAGCTTCCAGCCGGCGAGCTTCCTCAAAAGACGCCGTTGTTTCATCGTGCTTTTGTTTTCCCTGCGTGGAAAACTGCTCTTGCTTGTCAGTGTTTTCTTCCGATTGCTGCGCTTGTTTCGGCGAACACGATGCCATCGTTGCTGACGCCGCCAGGATAATTCCGGCCGTCGCTGCTTTTCTTTTGATTTGATCCTTTATCTTTGCAATTTTTTCTTTTGTATTCATAACGGTTCTCCTAAATTTTAGACCTTTGGTGGGAAACTGAACTATCAAAAAAATATCTTAATATAAAAATTATTCCTTATCTTTAATTGCAATTAAAGTTTGTAGTTTAGCTAAGCTACATTGTTTATTATACATAAACCGGCGACCAAATCAACCAATAATTATGGCCGGTTGTCTAAAAAACAGATGTATCCCGGACTAAAAGAAAACAAGCTATTATTTTTCCTTAATTTTTTATTAAAAAGAAAAAGTGCGAAACTTGCAAAAAGCGGTTGATTTTATCGTTCTAATAAAATGACCGGTATTTTTAAGAAATTTTAAGGAGAAAACAATGGCTGTAATCGGTTATATTTGGGTAAGTTCCAACAAGCAAACCCTTGACCACCAACGCTTTGAGATTGAGGAATATGCAAGAAAGCATGAATTGACAGTTGATGATTGGGTAGAAGAAAAAATATCTTCCCGAAAAGCGCTGAAAAACCGAAAACTTGGTGAATTATTAGAGAATTTGCAGGAAAATGATATACTTATCTCTTCTCAAAGCTTCAGGTAAAAAACTCGAACGTCCGTTTTCCGCAGAATCAAAAAAACTCAAACTCTCAAAAAATGCTAAAAAAGTGTGGAATTTACTCGCCAAAGGCATTTCCAAGTCCCAAATTGCTAAAATCCTCGGCGTTCAGAGAAGTACCCTAAGACGATTTATTGAAAGGATGTTGTAACGTAATGACATTAAAGACTATACGTTAACATATACAAGAACTATCCTTAACGGAATATTTTATAAGCATTTAATGAGTTTCTAACTCTATACCTTTGGAGGTTGTTATTGGGAGCAAGGTAGAAAACTCAGGCCAGGTTGGATGTTGGGGCAAAAAAATAACCATCAGCTTTAGGCCGGTGGTTATTTGCAGAGATTATGCCAAAAGAATTTTTTCTTTTATTACGCTTTTGAGAAATCCATACATTGCTGTAGAAGAACAAATTGCCGAATAATGGTAGTAAGCAGAAACAACAAGCAATGAAGCATCAGCTATTTTTTCCTCCTCATAGTCACAATCATCATAGATAAACTTTTGACGTAGGGTTACTATTGTTTCGTAGAGCCAGCTGTGATACATGGGTAACATTTTCTTATCATTTAAACTGCTGTTTTGTTCTGTGATAAGATTTTTCAAACTTTGATTGAAAAACGGATTATCCGCAATTTCGCGTGCCAGCTCATCTTTATCAAGAACGAAAAAATTCTTTTCAATAATTTTTAGCAAATAATTTCTGTCCATATTATTTCAGGTTTATTTAATGAGGGGATATTCCTTGGATATGTCCTGTCCCTCTTTTAATTATAGAAATAAAAATAAATATTTACTTAGTTTTTAACAGAGCTTGGGACAAATTTCAATGTTTTTAGCTTTCGATTGGAAAAACAGACGCAAGGACAAGCCTGCGGATTGAGAGATGTCTCCGTCCATAAAAATGAGAAACTGCTTTTTGCTTTTTACGGCGGTACGGCGGGCGGTTTGTGTGTACAGATGAAAAAAACACCTCTTTTAGGGAGGTGTTTTTCGTTGGTGTTGTTTATGAGAGTTCCAGCACTATCTTTGACAGCTGGGTGTTTCCCTTTATCAGCATTTCTGCTTTAGGAGAAATTTCTCTGTCAATAACGTCATTTTTAATGACGAGCCTTGCCATTTCATAGTTGTCTCTTGAAAGGAAAGACTCAACGGCCGGCATTGACAGTTTGAAGCCTACAGATATGTACTTTTCGTACTGACGTATGCTCATGAGCATTTGGGCGGTGGTAACAAGTTCCTGCTTTTTGTTTTTCAGGTCTTGTAAAAATTTTTCCCATAATCCACTGTCGTTCAGGTATGTTTCTATAGCCTTCTTCTGGGAATATTCATTCAGAGCATCTGCGATGTTTAAATGAATTTCGTTTTGGGAATCAGAAGCAGAGATTTTAGCAATAAGACCGGGAGACAAAGATTTGATTTTGGCGATTGAACAAAGAATGTTCAATGCAGGATTTTTTTTATCTTTTTCTTTTTCGTTCTTATTTTCTGTCTTTACAGCTTCATTCCAAAGGCACATAAGCATATCGTCAGACAAAGTCCTGCTGTTTGCATATGCGCAGACGTTTCCCCACTCGTTCAGACTAACCATTAAACGGAATTGCTCTAAAGAAAGCTTTCCCATTTGCGGCAGTATAAGCGTCCGTAATGAGTCGCCCAAGTAATTCCATACATGGTTGCGGGCCTCTTCTGACAGCCACTTATCGTTAATAACCTTAGCCTTATCGCAGCACTCAAAGTAACGAAGTGTGTCGCTGAGATTGGCATTTTCCAGCATTGTCACTTCCAGATATGCTTTTTTATAACGCCACGGCAACAGTTTTTGGGTGACCTCGTTCAAGCAGCGCCATATGGCTGTTCCGGAATCAGTAATTTTATCACTGTCTTTTTTATCATACAGCGCAGATGCTGCAGATTTCGGAGCAACTAATCCCCATATCCAATATATAATCGGGTTAAAGGGGATTGCCATTATGATAGTGGTTACCCCTACCAAAAGGCAATACATCAGGCAAGCTAGGCCTTCTAAAATCACATTCAGAACCATGCCGCAAATTTTTAAGGCTTTTGTGGCAGTAGCCTTTTTAATTGTTGTTTCCATCGTAATAATTTTTTGATGGTTGCCTCAATGTTCCGGTTGAAGTAAATAAATTATTTGTCTCGGGAACACTTGATTTGTACAAGCAAGACAAAGGCTATGTCAGAAAAATTATGTTCAGCTTTGTTAGACACTTTATTGAGAGAACTCAAAAAAACACCTAATTTTTTCCTAATAATAACTATAATTCTTAAATAACCAATTATGATTGTAGCATATTTCGGAATATTTTGTCAATATTTTGTGTGGCGTTGCAGGCGGGCGTATCTTGTTTGTGTTTGTCCGATAAAAAACAACCTCCGTTTTGCGATATAACGGAGGTTTGTTTTTCCAACGATGATGGCTTAGAGTTTGTTTTTTGCCGTGGTATGTTTTTTTTCAACGGTAATTGAAATTTCGGAGAACAATTCAGGAATGATGTCGAAAGCTCCTTGGTAAACGTCCCGGCTTTGCAATTTCTGGTTCATCCTGATTTTGTCATAGAATGTTTTATCAACCGGCAATTCAAAAATGATGGCGTTACGCGCGTTTTTGAGGTTCAGCGAAAAAGTATCATATTTTTGGCTGCGAAATCGTACCATATACCAGTGGTTGCCGGCGGTTTCCGGTGTATCGTCTAACTTTTGTGTTCTTTTGTTCACAACTTGTATTCTAAAGGTTTTGAAAAAAGAAGGAAAAAACGAAAATGCGCTTTTGTAGACATCGTTGTTTTGCAAGACGTCTCCGACTTTAAGCGAAGCATAAATGTCTTTGTCAAGCGGCAGTTCAAGACTGACAGCATTGCGTTCGTTTTTCAGGTTAAACAGAGAAAGGTTGTCTACTTTCCAAATTTTCAGCTCTACATAATAGAGGTTTTTTGCTGCAGAAGACAGAGTGCAGCACATCAGCAGTAAAATCAGAAATTGTTTCATAATAAAAAAATTTAAAAATTATACGTATAGTAATTGCAAATTTTGCCTGATATTAGCCGATTTTCAACAAAATGCAACCGTTTCTTTGGGGTGGTTTTTAAAATAAAAAAACAGCCCCGACGGGGGCTGTTGAGAGGGGAGGCTGCGTTATTTCAACATTGCACGCAGGAACCACAGGTTTTTCGAGTAAGATGCCAAATAGTCCTCAAACATATTGGCAACTGCGAAATCGTCTTTTTCTGCAGCTTCGTCACGGATTTCCTTCGCAAGAGCCGCCATTGTCTTCATATCGGCGTCAACAATCTTGAGGACTTCGTCCGGGGTAAAGTCTTTGGCTTCGATTTCACTGAGGGTTGCCTGTTGCAGGTAGTCAGACATCTTGACCAGAGGCATATTGTTCTGCATTTTCTGAATTTCGGCGACAGCGTCAAACTGCTCAAAAACTTCATCGTAAAGTTTTTCGGTGAATTCGTGTATTTGAACAAAAGTTCTACCGGTGACGTTCCAGTGGAGGTTGTGGAGCTTTACGTTCCAGAGGGCAAGGTTGGAGAGATAGACGTTGAGTTTATTCATTGCAGTTTCCTTTCTTTATGATTAACTGTTGTTATATTAGCAGATAAATTTATAAGGCAAAGATAAAAATAATAATAATTATTATTTTTCTTTGTAACCCTTATAAAATATATAAAATTTGTTTAAAAATTAAAAATAATTGGAGTAGTGGGCATAAAAATAACCGGCAAAATGGGATGCCGGTTATCTTTTTAGTGGTGACGCTATCTTTCCCACATAACATCGTCTTCATCGTCCAACAGAAATTCGCGTTTTTTGTTATCACGGTCATTGGTTCTGACAGATGAGAAATTTGTTTTTTTAGGGGAAAGCGCTGCTTCGTTTTTTTTCGTTGCCATACCGATGCCGAAAATGTGTTCGGTCGTGGCATATTTTTGTAGATTGCGAAGGGCTGCTTTTTTCATCATTTTAATGGAAATCATAATAGTTTCAGGATTATTTTATGAGGGCACGTCTCCTTCAGCGTTTCCTGTTCCTCATTAATTATATGAATAAAAATACTGATTTTGCTCAGAATTCTAACAGAAAACCGGAGGTATGCAAGCGGTAATATCAGAGACTTTACCATTCCCATTGATATTTTTTCAAATCGACGTGTTGTTCGTCTTTAAAGCCGACGCCTTCTCGCGCAAGCAGATATTTTTGCTCGTCCCAACCGGGCACCAGCCGGCCGCAGTGGTTGACAATGCGGTGGCAGGGATAATCTCCGTAGTATTGCGCCCGTCGTAAGACCAAGCCGATCAGCCGGGAGTTCTGATGCCGGCCGATTAGTCTTGCGATTTGTCCGTAGGTGGCGACTTTGCCCTCAGGGACTTCTTCCACCACTGATAAAATTTCATAAGCCAAGTCGTCATCCAATACCCGTTTCATTGCAGTTCTCCGTCGGAAGCATTGTCGTTGCAGAAAAATTATGTTTTGCGGCTATTCTAGTAATAACCGGGAAAAAAGCAAGTGCTGATGCGGCCGGCAGGCTGGTTTTAGTCTTCAAAAACCGGAGAAAGGGTTTGAATGCGGTCAATCGTAAAAGTCCGCTGTTCCTGCCGCTGCGTGCAGAAAGCGAGAAGATTGCCGTTGCGGATATGAAGCGGAACAATTATTCTGCGGGAAGTTTTGCCATCGGCTTTGAGATAGGTAATATCGAGTTTTTGGCGTTGGGGAATGGCCCTCAGCAGCATTTGCAGTTTGTTTTCATCGGAAAGCGGGGTGCCGGGGCAGCAGCGGTTCATAAATTCGGTAATCCGCCAATCGGTAAAAATGTGTTCTTTTCGCAAGGGCTTTTTGAGGCTGATGCCCTCAAACGAAGTGCAGCGGCTGAGGGCGACATAGAGTTGTCCGGTGGCAAACGTGCCCCGGCCGACATCGATTTCGATGTTGTCAAACGTTTTGCCTTGGCTTTTGTGAATTGTTACGGCCCAGGCCAGCCGCAACGGGTATTGGGTGAAGGAGCCGACAACCTCGGAAATGATTTCCTTGCCTTGCAAGGTGTATTTGAATACTTCCCAGGTGTAAGGAAAGACATCTACCAGCCGCTGATTTTCATGCAGGCGTATTCGCAGGTATTTGACCTTGTCTTCTTCGGTGAGCCGGATGTCTTCTATGTGTCCGACACTGCCGTTAACCCAGCGATTTTTGGAATCATTGTTCAGAAACATAACCTGAGCGCCGGTTTTGAATTCGAGCTTTTCGGCGGCAGGATAAAACTCGGCCGAAAAATTGCCGTCAATTACCGCTTGCGAGATATGGAGCCTTCCTTCAAGGGCTTCCAGTTCGCGGGAGTTGATGCTGTCGGATAGGTTGTTGGTCGTGGTCAGACTGATGCAAAAATTTTCGTAACGGTTTTCTGCTTTTGTCGCATTGAGGCGGGAGTTGAGCAAAGTTACGTCGGCATCCGTGATGCTGTTGCTGCGAATCCGGCTCAGGAGTTCAATGAAATCATGGTCCGACTGGCGGTATATTTTGGTCAGTTCCACGACTTCCGGCGCTAAGTGCCGAAAAGCCCGGGCGCTGAAAAAGTAGGGTGACGCGTAATTTTTTTCAAAAAAGCTTTGTTCTTGAGCGGAAATGACCGGCGGCAGCTGATACAGGTCTCCGACAAAGACCATTTGTACACCGCCGAAAGGCTTTTGAGGTTCGGGACCGTAAATTTGCAAAAAGGCGTCGATGCAGTCCAGAATGTCGGCACGCAACATCGAAACTTCGTCAATTACCAGGGTTTGCAATCTTTGATAAATTCTTTTGGCTCGCGGCGTGATTTGAAATGACGTGATTTTTTCAACACTGACGTTTATCGGAAAACTAAAAAAGCGATGGATGGTTTGGCCGTGTACGTTCAAAGCGGCGACGCCGGTCGGTGCAAGGACAACCAGATTTTTAGAATTGTTGCGGCAGCAGTAGTCGAGCAGCGTTGATTTTCCGGCGCCGGCTTTTCCGGTTATGAAAAGGGGGCGGGAGGTATTTTCAATAATGTCGAAGGCTTTTTGAAAGCCGGGATTAATGTCTAATTGTCGGGGCATTGGTTTTCTGGTTGTAAATTAATGAATTGATGATAACATAACTGCAGTTTCTAACAAGGAGAAAATGATGAATATGCAATCCGACGACGAGCGGTTTATGACGATTGAGATGACTTTGGCCAATCATGAAAAAATGCTGGACGAACTGAATCAGGTGATTATCGAGCAGGGACGGCAGATTGAACGGCTGAGCAAGCAGAACCAGTATCTGCTCAATCTGGTCGAGGCGGAGACGGTCAAGCCCCAAAGCGAAGAGACCCCGCCGCCGCATTATTAGCGGGAGCGCACTTGTCTCCTGCGGGAGAAATCACTATATAGACAATGTAACTGCCGGGAGAGGAGGCAAAATGGATTTAGATGCTTTATATAAATTAACACACGGGCTGTATGTGTTAGGCGCGCGCGATGAGAACCGTTTTGCGGGAAGCATTGTCGATGCAGTCATGCAAGTTGCCAACAAACCGGTCGCCATTGCTTTGTCCTGCTCCAACGGCAGTTACACCAAACAATGTATTGAAAAAGACGGCGTATTTTCATTGTCGGTATTGTGCAAGAACGTCTCTCCTTTTGTGGTGGCTAATTTTGGCTTTCAATCCAGCCGCAATGTTGACAAGTGGAAAAATGTCGAATATTTTGAAGAAGAAGGTTTGCCTTTTCTAAAGGATAATTTGGCAATATTTCGCTGTCGGGTTTTGCACAAATTTCCGCTGGAAAGCAATACGCTTTTCGTAGCGGAGGTTCAAAGTGCCGCTGCCGCGCATCGTCCGGATGAGCCTCTCACTTATTTGGATTATCGTTCTTATTTCAAGAATGACGTGATGAAAAGCTTTGAGAATTTTATAAAAACACAGAAAGGAAAAGAAATGTCTGATACTGAAGGAAAAAAATGGGTATGCACCGTTTGCGGTTATGTTTATGACGGCGAAGTTCCGTTTGAAGATTTGCCCGAAGACTGGGTATGTCCGTTGTGCGGCGTGGGCAAAGAGTTGTTTGAGCTTCAGGAAGTTTAAACAAGCAGAAAAAAAACCGGGAAACATTCCCGGTTTTTTAGTATTTGCGCGGTTTGATGCCTTTGGTTAACAAACCAATCATAACCCCGAGCATCAGATAACTGGTAATACATTCGAAAGAGACAAAAACGCGGGCGATTGTCGTTTGCGGGATAGTGTCGCCGTATCCGACCGTCGTCATCGTTATGGCGCTGAAATAAACGGCGTCGACCACTCCCGCAATTCCCTGATTAAAATTGAAGGCTTCCGACAAGCCGGCAGCCCGGCAGAGTTCGTTTAAGGAAAGGTTTATTACCGCAAAGGAAATAATCAGCGAGATGAAAAAGTTGAAAAAGCTTCCGACATCGGCAACCGAGGGCAGTTTTCCCGGGGCCAGCAGTCCGGAAAGTTTGTTAATGAAACTTCGTATTTTGGCGACGGAAAAATAAATGACGGCGAGCGTTACCAGATAAGTCGTCCAAACGGAAAAACTAATCAGATATCCGCAATAGCCGGCCAGGAAGGCTACGAACAGAAGTTTGCTCTTGTCTTCGGTGTAATAAAGGGAGGTGTAGCGCCGGTAGGAAAAATAGTGGTTGAGCAGAAGCATTACGGCACCGGTCAGAAAACCGTTGAAGGCAGGAATAAAGGTAAGACGGTAGAGGCCGCTCTGATCGTAGGCGGCGACGGTTTCCGGAAGATAGTGATAGAGTCCGAGGAGGCAAAAGCTGACAAACAGACTGATGTTGAAGTCTTTTGCAAAGACGTGTCGTAAGGAAAGCGGCATCAGGTTTTTCATCTTAATCCTCCACGAATCCGTTGTAATTCCAGTTATGACCCCGATAGGTCAGATGCATGACCGAACCGTTAGGAATGTCGTATTTTCTGATTCCGAGGCTGAGCAGCGTTTGCGAAATGGTAATGCCGTGACCGGAGACGCCGATGCAGATATAGTCGGTTTCTTCGGCATAGTGGTTTAAAACTTCCAGTATCCGCTGCCGGACTTCGGCTTTGGTTTCTCCGTTTTCGAAACGGGTTGTGGTGTCTTCCAGTCTGCAGTCGCGCCACTTGAGGTAAATGTCTTTGTATTTTTTTTCTACCTCGGAAATATGCATACCTTCGACAATTCCCATATTTACTTCTTTGAGGCGGTCATCAAAGACGATGGGCGCCTTGACGTATGACGCTACGATTGCGGCGGTCTGGCGTGCCCGTTTCATCGGGCTGCTGACGATGATTTCAATGTTTTTGTTTTGCAGTTTGCGGCCGGCCCGGCGGGCCTGAGCACGGCCTTTTTCGGTCAGTTCTCCGTCAAAGGTTTGTCCCTGAATGCGTCCGCTGACGTTCAGAGGACACTCTCCGTGACGGAAAATATAGAAATTTTTAGGTGTTTTTGGCATTCTGGTGTCTCCTTCGGGACGGGGTTTCCAAATGCAGACGCCGAGCCAGAGCCGGCAGCGTTTTACCCTGGAACAAGACCGAGATGATAACCAGGAAGAAGATTAGATTGAAGATGTAGGGGGCATCCGGGATTTTGGCCATCAACGGATAAGTGGCCAGGATAATCGGAACGGCACCCTTGAAACCGGCCCAGCTGATTAAAGTCTGTTCGGAATAGGTGAAATTGCTTTTGAACAGGCAGATAAACACGGCAAACGGACGGGCGATGAACATCAGCAGCATTGTGCAGGCCACGCCCACGGGGACGACGGCTATCAGTTCGTGAGGATTGACCAGCAGGCCTAAAATCAGGAACATTCCGATTTGCATTATCCAGGCCAGCGAATCGCAGAAGCGGATGAGATGACGGCGGAACATAAAAACATTGTTGCCGATGATGATGCCTGAGATGTAAACCGCCAAAATTCCGCTGCCGCCGGACAGCTGGGTCAGGCTGTAAATCAGAAAGACGATACTGATGCCATAGACGGGATAAAGTCCGGGATAAGGCAAGTGCGATTTTTGCAGGATGTGTACGGCAATACGTCCCAATGCCATGCCGAAAATAATGCCGACGGACATTTGGCGGACAAAAAACGAGCCTAACTCGCCCACCTGCATTTCCGGCTGAGTCAGGTAAGCCAGAGCTGCCATGGAAAGGAAAACGGCCATCGGGTCGTTGCTGGCAGATTCAAATTCGAGCAGAGATTTCAGTTTAGGCGAGATTCTGATTTTTGAGGTCCGCATGGCGGCGAATACCGCCGGGGCATCGGTCGAAGAAACGATGACGCTGAGCAGCAGGGAAATTTCCAACGGCAGCCGGAGCAGATAATACGCCGGCAGGAACAAAAACAGCGCGGTCAGAAAAACGCCGACGGTTGCCAGAAGCGTTCCGCGGAAAAGTTCGTTGCGGACGGAATTCCAGTTGGTGAGCAGGCCTCCGTTGAACAAAATGAACATGAGAGCAATGGTGCCGATGTAGTTTGTCAAACGCGAATCCTGAAAGTTTATGCCGCCGGGGCCGTCGATGCCGGCCATCATTCCCAAAGCCAAAAAAAGCAGCAGCGAAGGAATGCCAAAGCGGTCAGAAAGCTTGTTGGCAAAGACGCATAAGAGCAGCAAAAATCCGGTAACGGCAATGTAAATATCAATATTCATTCGTTTTCCCAAAATAAACGGCAGGTTTAATATAATTGCAGCAAGCCGTTCTTCCAGTAGGCTGAATGTTTTGCGGCTTGAAAATATCTTTGCCGCGAATATATCAGGATTTAGTTGTCATATGGTTAATTTAGGAGACAAATAATGGATGCCGAAGTTGATATTGAACTTAACAAGATGCCGTTAATTGGCGATGACGCTCCGTCTTTCAGCGCAGATACGACGATGGGCAAAATAAGTTTTCCGGACGATTTCAAGGGAAAATGGGTGGTTTTGTTTTCTCATCCTGCCGATTTTACACCGGTTTGCACATCCGAAGTGGCGACCTTTGCTGCGTTGGCGGATGACTTTGCAAAGCTGAATACGGCTCTGCTGGGATTGTCGGTGGACAGCGTCAGTTCGCATTTGGCGTGGATAAAAAATATTCAGGAACGTATTCGTTTTAACGATTATTCCGGGCAGCAAATCAGTTTTCCGATTATTGCCGACATGAAAATGGAAGTGGCAAAAAAGTACGGGATGATTCAGCCGTATGCAAGCGATACCAAAGCAGTGCGCGCCGTGTTTGTCGTCGACCCGAAAGGCAAAATCCGGGCTATTCTTTACTATCCGTTGTCTACCGGGCGCAACTTTGAAGAAATAAAGCGTTTGCTGGAAGCTTTGCAGACGACCGATAAATACGGGGTTGCCACTCCGGCGAACTGGAAACCGGGAGAAAGCGTTTTGGCCGGGGCGCCGTCCGACAGCCAGGCGATGTACGAGCGGATTGAAAAGACGCCGGCAGAACTGTACTGTCAGGATTGGTTCTTTTGTACCAAGGATGCACCGCTGGCTTAATTTCAGGTGGCTTTGGGCAGTTCGTTCCAAGAGGTGGTAAAATTGGGGCTTTTGAATTCCCTTTTGAGGTATGATTTGGCTTTGGGCGTCTGGGCGGCAAAAAAAATGGTTTTACGGCCGTGTTTGCGATTGATTTCATCGAAAGTTTGCATCAGAGCGTGTCCCCGCTCAATGCGACGACGGTCAACCAGCCAGTTTTGCTGTCCGGAATTCGCCGTTTCCAGGCCAACCAAGGTTACGCCGGCTCTTTTATACCAGCAGTCTGGTCTGTAGATGGCGTCTAATCCCCGTTTCATTGCGTTCATAAAGTCTGCGGTGTTGTCCGAGGGCTGATCCAGACTGATGAAACGGGCATTGTCGTAACGGGGACGATTGGGGTTGAAACGGTTGCTGTGAAGTTCGGTCCAGATACCGTTGGCTAGAGCCTGTTGCCGACGCAGCCGCAAACAGGCACAGTCCACGAATTCGGCGAGATTTTGTTTAAGTTGGTCGTAGTTTTGAATCTCGACTTCAAAGCTTCCCGATGAAATCAGGGATTTGGCCATTTCCGGCGGCTCTATGTCCAAGCAGGGCGTTTGATTTAGTTCCAGCACCGTTTTTTCCAGGGGGAGGCCGAAAGCGGTACGAATCATTTTCAGCGGGGCGTGCGCCAGTTCCTGACCGTTGAATATTCCGAGGCAGCGCAGCCGGGAGGCGAGGCGTCTTCCCACTCCCCAGATATCCTGAATGTCTGTTGCCGCGAGAGTTTCCGAAAGCAGCGGTTCGGTTGTAAGCTGGCAGAGCTTGAAGTTTTTTTTGGCGGTTTTGCTGGCTATTTTGCATAAGGTTTTGGTTTTTGCGATGCCTATGGATACCGGAATGCCAATCTGATTCAGGATATCCTGCCGGAGATTGGAGGCAAGCGTGAAAAAATTGTTGCGGTCAGAAACTTTGACAAAGGCTTCGTCGATAGAGTAGGTTTCGATTTCTCCAAAACGGAAGCGCAGCAAAGCCATTACCCGGCGGGAAATATCGGCGTAAAGTTCATAGTTGGAGGAGAGGGCAATGCCGTTGTTGCGTTTGAAAAAGTTTTCGATTTTGAAAAACGGGCAACACATCGGAATGTCAAGCGCTTTTGCTTCGTAGGAGCGGGAAACGACGCAGCCGTCGTTGTTGGAAAGCACAACAACGGGACGGTTTTTCAGTTTGGGCTGAAAAATACGTTCGCAAGACACAAAAAAATTGTCGCAGTCAATCAACATAAACATTATGACAGCTGCCTGATAACGGAAGTTACTACGCCCCAGACGCCGCAGGCGATGCCGGTTGCGGGACGGGAGACGTATCGTACGACCCGGAACTCTCCTCCGGTTTCGGCAACGACAAATTTTCCCGGGCGGGGCGGACAACTGCGGTCGATTACCAGAATGTCGCCTTTTTTGATTCCTTCGGTAAGGAGGCGGTCGGTGTCCATACGCAGAAAATAAGTTGACACGGGGTGGGGGGCGAGCAGACGGTTGAGATCCAGTTTGGGCTCAATATAATCGGCAGCGGGAGAACCAAAACTCATATCAGAAGACTCCTAAATGTTCTTGTTTTGTTCTGATATTAAGGCCGCAGAATTTTAATTGCAACAGAATTATAGTTGTAGAATTTTGAAAAAGGTGTTTTTATGATACAAAACTAATTTTGAGGAGGAATGCAATGCAGAAAATTATTCCGGCGCCTTTGAAAAAAGGTGATGAAATCAGAGTGGTCGCACCGTCGAGGGGGATTAAAATCATCGGTGCCGACAGTCGCGAAACGGCGCTGAAACGCTTTGGCGAGATGGGACTTAAAGTGACTTTCGGCAAACATATGACGGATGACAACTGGGATATGATGGGGACGTCTTCCATCGCTGACCGGGTTGAGGATATTCACGAGGCTTTTGCCAATCCTGAAGTAAAAGCGATTTTTACGATTATCGGCGGTTTCAACTCCAATCAGCTGCTTCCGTTTCTGGATTATGAACTGATTAGAAAGAATCCTAAAATTTTTTGCGGCTTTTCCGATATTACCGCATTATTGAACGGCATTTACGCACAAACCGGGTTGGTGACGTTTTCCGGGCCGCATTACAGCTCTTTCGGAATGGCCCGGGGGTTTGACTATACGCTGGAACACGTCCGGAATATGCTCTGCGGCAAAGGCGGCTATGTTGTTGAACCGTCAAAGGAGTGGAGCGACGATTTGTGGTTTATTGACCAGAACAAGCGAGACTTTATTGCCAATGAAGGGTATTGGACAATCCATAAGGGCGAAGCCGAAGGTACGATTATCGGCGGCAATCTGGGAACGTTTGACTTGCTGCTGGGCTCGCCTTATCGTCCGGCATTTAAAAAGAATACCGTATTGTTTGTTGAAAATTGTTTTGGTTCGGCCGGAGATGATACGACTTTTTTAAGAGAGCTGCAGGCTTTGGCCTATCAGCCTGATTTTATCAACGTCAAGGCGGTCGTTATCGGACGGTTTCAAAAAGCATCGGAAATTTCCCGCGAAAAGTTGGAGTATATCGTTAATTCCATTCCCCAATTAAAGGAACTTCCGGTGATTGCCAATGTCGATTTCGGCCATACAACGCCGATGTTGACACTGCCGATAGGCGGTCGTTGCGAGATTACGTCTGACGGGATACAAGTGCAAATTTAGCGGCTGTTTTGAAATGTATGCGATAAAAACCCCGGGATGTTGAGTCCCGGGGTTGGTTTTTTTATTGTTCGGATGCCATAGCACAGTATTGTGCTGGTCGGCCGCCATCCGTGTGATCCCAGTTTTCATAACCGACGGCATTGCAACGTTGGCGACAGATACCCGCATAGTTGTTGCATTTGTTCTGAGAACTGCCTCCAGATGGAGATAGACTACATTTGTATTTTGTTGTACCGCAAGCTGTACAAGAAGCTATAATGCCATAGTTACAGCTAACAAAGAGGTAGCCAGGACATTCGTTTGAGAAAGAGCAACCCTTGCACTTATAGCAGGTGCCGGAAGCAGCGCCGCAAGAGCAAACCTTAGAAGTTGTCCCAGTTTGGGTCTGAGAGGATGAACAGCTGGATGCCTGGTACCCGCTGGGACAACTGTAGCTGTGAGTATGCGCCGGGGCTTTGTAACAGGTTCCCGAAGCAGCACCGCAGGAACAGGTCTTGGGAGCAGTCTGGGCTGAACCGCCCCATGAATTGGTTGCCGAGTATCCGCTCGGGCAATTGTAAGAGTGGGAATGTCCTTCTTTGTAGCAGGAACCGGATTTGGCACCACAGGAACAGGTTTTGCTGACGGCCA
>ENA-OYWV01000180-OYWV01000180.1-human-gut-metagenome-genome-assembly--contig:-NODE-180-length-26878-cov-7.741043_pt1 | contig 26878 bp, 27 predicted proteins | sample MGYA00244812_ERZ653400 | MGnify/ENA primary metagenome ERZ653400 (study PRJEB26926, sample SAMN06165097) | human gut metagenome | biome: ENVO:00009003; feature: ENVO:2100002; material: ENVO:00002003... | reverse complement strand
CGTCGGCAGCGTCAGATGTGTATAAGAGACAGCATAATAATAATAGCAATTTTTGTAAAATGAAATGGAATAATATATGCAATCTGAAATGACCACTCTCAAAAACGGTTTGAGAATCATTACGTCCAGTCGTCCGCAGACGGAAACTGTTTCGCTCGGAATCTGGGTAAAAACCGGCGCTGCTTATGAAAAGCAAGAGGTTAACGGTATCTCACATTTTTTGGAGCATATGGCGTTTAAAGGGACTAACAAACGCAATGCTTTGCAAATTTCCGAGGAAATTGAAGACGTCGGAGGACAGTCCAACGCATACACTTCCCGCGAATTTACGGCTTTTTACTGCAAAATGCTCAAAGGCGACACCGAACTGGCGGTAGACGTTCTTACGGATATTTTGCAAAACTCAACTTTTCCCGAGGACGAACTGGTTAAGGAACGCGAAGTCGTCGTCCAGGAAATCAAACAGACTATCGACACCCCCGACGACATCGTGTTTGATTATTTTCAGGAAACCGCTTTTCCCGATCAGGCCATCGGACGTTCAATCCTGGGCTCGAAGGAAAACGTTCGCAGTTTTACCAGAGAAAAGCTCAACAATTATATAGCCACTAATTATGCTGCAGAAAACATTATCGTCTGCGCCGTCGGTAATATTGAGCATAATGCCTTTGTCAACATGGTGGAAAGCCGGATGGGCGGTTTTAGAAGCAAAACCAACTTCACCCCGGACAGACAGCATTATGAGGGCGGCTTTTTTATGGAACCGAGGGACATTGAACAAGTACATGTCGCCTTGGGATTCAAAGGTTTCAGATATTGTTCGGAAAACTATTATCCGAGCATCTTGTTTTCAACGCTGTTCGGCGGCGGAATGTCCTCGCGCCTGTTTCAGGAAATCCGTGAAAAAAGAGGTTTGGTTTACACGGTTTACAGCTTTACGGCTTCGCACACCGAAGACGGTCTGTTCGGCATTTATGCCGGAACCGGCGCCAAGGATTTGAAGAACCTGCTGCCGGTAGTCGTTGACGAAATCAGAAAAGTCTGCAACGACAAAGTAACCGAAAAAGAGCTTGTTCGGGCAAAAACCCAGCTTAAGGCAAGTATGCTGATGTCACTGGAAAGCTCTTCGGCAACGGCTGAAGTCCTGGCGCGCCAGATGCTGATTTTCGACCGGATTATTCCGATTGACGAAATGGTGGAAAGGATTGAAAAAGTCACCTTGGACGATATTCAAAACACCGCAAGGACGATTTTTTCCAGCAAACCGACCTACACCCTGCTGGGAGCAATCAAAGACCATATCGAATATGACGATCTGCAAAAAATTTTGAAGTGTTAAACGCCGATGGCCGGACTATGCGACATCTACCTCGCCGTGCCGCGCGGGTTCTGCGCCGGTGTAAAAAGGGCAATTTCTCTGGTGGAAAAAGCCTTGAAAGATTACGGCGCACCGGTTTACGTGCGGCATGAAATCGTCCACAACCGGCACGTGGTTGAAAACCTGCGGCGGCGCGGTGTCGTATTTGTTGAAGACTTTGACGAAATCAAAGACGACAGCCGTCCGGTCATTCTTTCGGCACACGGTGTTCCCAAAGCCATCGAGACGGAAGCCGCCCGCAGAAAGCTTACGGTTATCGACGCCACCTGCCCGCTGGTTGCCAAAGTGCACCGGCAAATACGGAAGCTGGCCGAAGAAGGGCGGGAAATCGTAGTCATCGGAAAAAAAGAGCATCCGGAAATTATCGGAACCGTCGGTCAGGTTGATTGTCAGGACAGGGTTCACATCATTAATTCCGTTAATGAAGCCCTGACGCTGAACCTTCCTTCCGGCTGCAAGGCCGGCGTCGTTACTCAGACGACCCTTGCGGTTGACGATGCAGAATACATCACGGCCTGCCTCCACCGAAAATTCAATGAACTGGCGGAACAAAAGGGCAGCGACATATGTTATGCCACCACCTTTCGGCAAAAGGCGGTTCGGGAAATTGCCGCAAAAGCAGACGGCGTTATCGTTATCGGCTCAAAAAACTCCTCCAACAGCAAACATCTGCAACAGACTGCCCTGCAAAACGGCGCGGCCAAAGCCTGGCTGATTGACGACGCGGACGAGCTTCCGTGGCCGGAACTGGAAAATTTAAACAGCTTGGGAATCAGCGCGGGAGCTTCTGCCCCCGAATATTTGGTCGACGAGGTAATTGCCGAGCTCAAAAAACATTATAAGAATCTTAAGATTCATGATATTATAGTAGCAGAAGAAAACATTGAGTTCAAAAATTAAGGAGCGGCAACGATGTCACGTGCTGAAGACATCTTCCAAAAACTTATTTATTTTGGGGAAGATGCGATTGACGAATTCATCCTAAACCAACAAACCGAAGAGCTTTTTCTGGACTTTAAACAAGCCGTTTCGGTCGGGAAAAACTTTACGACGTTACACCGCGACGACCGCAAAAACCTTTCCAAGGCAATTTCAGGGTTCGGCAATTCCGAAGGCGGCGTCATCATATGGGGCGTAGAGTGTTCGCGGGATATTGAAATCGGAGACGTTGCCAAAGCAAAAGTTAAAGTAAAAAATGTGCATCGTTTTCTAAGCTGGCTGGAAAACGCCATTTCCGGCTGTACAATTCCGAGCCATAACAAGGTTCGCAATCACATCATAAGCTGTGACGCCAACGGCGACGGTTTTATAGCCACCTACATTCCCAAATGCGATATTGCTCCGTTGATGACAACGGGAAACAGCACCATTTACATCCGGTCGGGTTCAAACAACGTTCCGGCGCCGTATGCGGTGATTGCCGGAATGTTCGGGCGCCGTCCCCAGCCGAATATTGAGCTGATGGCCGGCAACCGAAAGCTGGAAGCCCTGGAAAATATGGATGAGGATATGCTTTATCCGAACAGCATCGACAACCCGCCGGAGCAATATGTCAAAATCAGCTTTGCCCTGCAAGCTTCAAACACCAGCAATGTTATTGCCCGGGAATTATACCTTTCCTGCCAGACGCTTGATGTGGGCGGGGAATATAACAAGGTTCGCTTTCTGAATTATAACCAAATGGATTCGATACCGGGAATCGAAGGGCAGTTAAATCTGATTACGCGGCCGGAACTGCGGCTGCCTCCGCGAGGAATACTGAGATTCTGCAATGTTGAAATCATCCTCTCCCCGTATATTGAAGAAGATTTTTGCCTTGAAGGAGTTATCGGCGCGGATAATGCGGCTCCGAAAGACTTTAGAATATACATTCCCAAAAACAAGCTGCGTTCATATGTGGCAAGGGTTATTCGCTGCGAAGAAGAAGAAAATATGCTGCTCAATGAATTCTTTAACGATTACTTTATAGGTGAGGTCTGATGCCTGCAATTGAAGTGTTTACCGACGGGGCCTGTTCCGGAAACCCGGGAGCCGGCGGCTGGGGCGTGATTCTTCGTTACGGAGAGATAGAAAAAGAACTTTCCGGCGGAGAAGAAAACACCACCAACAACCGTATGGAACTTACCGCCGTCATTGAGGCGTTAAAAGCTCTAAAAAAAGAATGCGACATCACAATCTATACCGACAGCCGCTATGTGATGGACGGCGTTCAGGAATGGATGCCCAACTGGAAACTCAACGGCTGGAAAACCACCAACAAGAAATCCCCGGTAAAAAATGTGGAACTATGGCAGATTCTTGATTCGCTTTTGTCCAAACATAAGATAAAATGGGTATGGGTCAAGGGGCATAACGGGCATCCCGAGAATGAGCGCGTTGATAAATTAGCGCGAGACAAAGCAAAAAAGTACGCCGTAACAAAAGTTTAACAATTAGCGGACTTGCACAGTTAGACATAATATGTTATAGTTTGTCCAGTTTTAGGAAAAACTATAACATTTACGGTGGTCATTATGAGTAATGAAAGACTAAGAATTCTGCCCTCTGCCGAGGAACTTCAGGATTCTGCATCGTCCAGCAGGGACGATGTCACAAGACAAGTTGATGATATTATAGCCAAAACTTTTGAAATCTTGCAATTTGAAACCAAAGAAGAATATATAAAGTTTCTGATTGAAGAAAATGAAATCCAAAAAGACAATACTCCGCGACCGGAGGAAGAGCTTGACCTGATACGCCTGAAAGGGCATCTCGAAATTGACAACAGGGTTAAAAGCGGTTTGGACTGGAGCGACGTCGTTGCCGACACAATTAACGTGATTCCCGGAAAAATTACCCGTTATCCTCATCTCCCCAAAGCCCGAAAATGGGTAAAGTCAGAATTAACAGCAAAGAGTGCCGCCGAATATTTTGGACATAACCTTTTTGGCTCCAGTAAAGAAACAGACGGCAAAATTGAGGTTGAGCACGGTATTGCCCTCAAAATTGCCGAAGCGGAGAAAATGCCCGATTTCAATTCCGTCACCGTAGACAGCTTCTATTATTACGGCAGCAGCGCGCTTCCTCTCAGCAAACTTCCCCATACCAGAAAAGGAATTTATAACGTCAGTTGCGACAATTTGGAAATTGACGTTGATAATCCCTACAAAACGGCAAAAGAAAAAAAACTCGGAAAAGAGGTTATCGCCAAACTCGCTCCGACTAATCCGCTGCAACGATGGCTGGCCTCGATTACCCCTTCAAAGTTCAACAGCAATACCTAATAGGCCAAATTTTCAATCAATGCGGTAAAATCTTTGTCGCTGATGAGTTCCGGCAATACCATTCCGTCCGGAATCCGGGGCGCGAACACCACGTAAAACGGCAGGCCGCGCCGCCCAAACTTTTCCATAAAGGCAAGGACATCCCGATTATAATTAGTCCAGTCCACATCCAAAACCACCACATTGTACGCATCCAGCAACGCAATCGTCTGCGGGGTATCAAAGACGTTCAGGTCATTTAATTTGCACGTCAGGCACCAGTCTGCTCCCACACGCACCAAAACGATGCGTCCGGCATTGACGTTTTCTCGGACCTCTTGAAGACTAATCATTTTTTGCAAAGCAGAAGTTTCGGCTCCCCGGCTGCGATAGTAGCCATATCCGGCATCAACGGCTGCTGCCGTTATCAAAACGCCAATCAAGACTGCGGCCGCAACATTAAAAATACGGCGTACTTTCGAAAGCACTTCGGGAGTTTCCGGCTGACGTTCGACCGCTTGCAGCAACATCCGCCTAAACCATAAGACAATGAAAAATGCGGTCAGCCACAGTATAAAACGGCTCATAACGCCGGCGGACGTCTGCGCACTCAATATGCTCAAAAGCCAGAGCAAGGTCAACAGCAGCATTATCGACATCAGCGCATTGACACGACGCATCCACGGTCCCGGAGAAGGCATATAATAAGCCAGCCCCGGAAAGAGTACAAACAACAGATATGGCAGCGACAAGCCTAAAGCTACCGCAATCATCATCAGCGCAATGTCAAGCGGCGTTCCGGCGAGGGCAAACCCCAAAGCCGTTCCCAAATACGGGGCGGTACAGGGAGTGGAAAGCAGGACCAGGAACAAACCGGTCAAAAAATGCAGCAAATCGCCTTTTCGTCCTTTATCTTCCAGAACCGCATCAACAAAATGCGGGGTTCGGAAAGAAACCAGCCCCCAGACATGGGCACAAAAGGCTGCAATAACGAAAATCATAAAAGTCAGAAAGTATACGTTTTGAAACTGCATTCCCCAGCCGACGGCCGCGCCCAAGAGCTTGAGCGTAATCAATCCGAACGCCAACAAGGCAAACGAACAATATATGCCCAGCAGGTTTAATCCGAAACTACGGCGCACTTCGGACGTTTTCATTCTTCCAAACCGGGTAAAGGACAACAGCTTAAGCGACAAAACGGGAAAAACGCAGGGCATTAAGTTCAGCAGAAAACCGCCGACGAATCCTAACCACAGCAATCCGACCGACAAACGGTTTCCCTGCAAATCAAACAGGGAAGCGTCTTCCGCTTTCAGGAGTTTCCGAACGGCGACGTCTCCGGTCAGCCTGGCGGAAACCTCAAACTCCTGCCCTAAAAGATCAGTTCCCTGCTCAACAGCCTTGAAACGGGCCACAATGTCGCGGCCGCTAATGCTGATTAAGGGCGGAGCAAACTTTATGCCTGCGGCACTGCGAATAAAAATATCAAAATCCGCCGGCGTGGACTTTGCCCGCAATTCGGCCCGCAAGACATCCGCATCCTCCGAACGAACAGACTTCTCAACGACCAGATGCCTGATTTCCAGCTCTTCGTGCTGTTCTTGGGGCATCAGCTTGGCATTCATACGCAAAAAAGACGCGACGGTTGATTCTTCCGCGGCTCCCGGCCGGAGTTCCAAAACCGGAGCCACGACTTCGCTGAAACATTTGTTCTCGCCGCAGACGACCGCTTTGAGCTCGGCTTGCAGCATAAGCGGCTGAGCGGCATCAACCTTCAGCCGAAAAGGGATGACGACACTGCCGGTGTAAGCAATCAGCGATTTTTTGTTAAAATTATAACGGCGAGGCAGCGGAAATTCCGGCAAAACTCCCGGGGAATTAAAATTTAAACTCAACCCGGCATACTGCTCAAAACCTTCGGCCAAAATCAAATAGCCGCGGGGCAGCGCCAATTGCAGCGCACCTTCCACATATCCGTCGGCAAGCGTTTTTTGAGAAGCCAACAGACGCGCAAACAGTTTGCCCTGCGTGTCCCAAACGCCGATACCCCGCCGGTCTTCAATCTCCCGACCGTCAAAAAGACCGTAAGAAAAAACTTTTTTCCAATCGCCTTGCAGAAAAGCCTTTTTAAGCTCTTCATCCCGTTCGCTCTGTCTCAAACCGCCCTGCTCACGCCGTTGCTTATCCTGATATGCGCGGCGGTCGCGTTCGCTGCGCGAATAGGCGATGATTTTCTTAAAATCCTGAATGACGACAGGAGCATCACTTTCAATATAAGTTTCTTCATCGCCGCTTTCATATGCGCTTTCCGGCAAAATCAACGGAATATCGGAAGTGGCAATGAACGATTTGACCTTTTCCAACAGAAAGTTGTAAATCCGCTTGGTGCGGACACCGAGACGTATCAGGGTTTCTTTGGTATTAATTCCGGAATCACCGTATTCGGGATGAAGCTCCCGAATGTCGTCTTTGAAATCTTCTTCAATCTGTTCTCCGGGATATTTGGCATCAAAGTCCGCAACTTCTGCCAAATACTCGTCCAACAGCAGACCGACGGCCGGCGCCTTTTCTTCCGTCTCAGGTTTTAAATCAAGGACAACCTGTGCATTTTCCACGGCATACGAAAGCTGGGGAAATGTCATAAAAACGGCGAAAACAGCTAATTTCAAAATGTTTTTCATTTATTTTTGATTAGAAATGTGAAAATATGTTTTTAAATTACTGTAAATTATGTTAGAATACAAGAGTTGAGTAAGTAAAAAACGGGTATATATGGATAACATGAATAAAGCCAGTGAAAACTACCTGACCGGCAAATGTCTGGTTTCGATGCCGAATATGGCTGACGAGCGGTTTGAACGGTCTTTGATATACATTTGCTCGCATACAAAAGACGGGGCGATGGGTTTTGTCGTAAACAAAAAAATTAAAGAGTTCTCCTTCACCGATTTGGCCAATCAACTGCCTATCAGCACGCTTAAACCCATTACCCCCATAGACCTTTATCAGGGCGGCCCGTTGGACAAGGTGCGCGGTTTTGTTCTGCATTCCACCGATTATCTCAAAGGCGACAGCATTATCATCGGCGACGGAATTGCGGTTTCTTCCTCCATCGACATTCTTACCGACATCGCTTTCGGCACCGGTCCGAAAGACAATCTTATCGCCTTGGGCTATGCCAGCTGGGCTCCCAATCAGCTGGAACAGGAAATTATCAATAATACATGGCTGGTAGCTCCATCTTCTCCCGAGCTTGTTTTTCGCACCAAAGACGAAGAAAAATGGCAAAAAGCGCTTGATTCCATCGGTATTGACGTAACACGCCTCAGCGAATTTGCCGGCAGAGCCTAAAGCGACCGGGCAGAAATGCACGGCAAAAAAAATGACTGTCGTCCTAAGTCCTATTTAAATTTCTCTTGTCTGGGTGAGCTAAAAATTCTGTTACTGAATCCGGTTTTTATGCTCTGTACAATTAAAAATGCAGGAGATATTATATATCTGAACCACCTTAAGCGACTTGCACTAATTCAAAAAAATAACAAGCAAACAGGAGAAAACCTATGACAAAGAAATATCATAGTGACGAAGCTGATGTTGTGGAACAGAATTTGGAGCTTATCAGTAAAATTTACCAGAGTTTTGAAGCCCTTGAAGAAACATTGGGGCGTCTGAAACTTGAAGAACCGCTTTTCATAACCTACATTGCAAAAAAATCATTTGCCAACGTTATTTTTAACGATATAAAAAAGAATTCCGGTTCAGACAGCCGATAACCCCGGCTTACGGAATCAAAAAAACTCATATCAGCACGGTTTTCTGCTGAAACCGTTGTAATTTTCTTTCTGACCGGATGACAAAACATTATCATTTCCGGCATTGGGTTATGTGGCTGTTTTACATCAAAACGAATAAACTACAAGCCTCCCCTCCCCCTCAAAAATTTGTTTGATCTTTAGTACAAAAAAATCCCGGAATGCGGATGCAAACCGGGATACAATTAAAAGAAGCTAAATTTTAAATTTAACTGCACAACGAACGCGGTGACTGTTATTCTTAAAGTCGTCGTACATGTGGCCGTCGGACGGTCTGACGTACCAGGCGAAGCTGTTGCAGTACTCGGACGAAGACCAATAAAAAGCATCTTCCTGCAAACAATTTCCGGACAAACCGCCAGAATTAAGCAATGCAAATGATTCGCGCAACTTTTTCCGATTGCCGAAAATACGCTTAAGCTCTTCTTTACTCGGCATAAAACCCGTACCGGCTTTAATGCCGTCAAAAGCATATTCCGCACACCATTCGGCTGCTTCTGCATTTTCCTGTTTTTCTTTGGCTGTCTTCAGTATCAGAGACGTTGCCTCTTTGCCTCTAAGTCCTGATGGCATATCGACATAAAGCCAAGTACTCGACCACGGAAGTTCCGTTTCCCGTAATCCCAAAGCCAACCCGTGGTTCCTGTCTACGCAGCCGACAATCGCCGAAACCTGACTGTCTTTTATCAGTTCCGGGAATATTAAGCCGTCTGCGTAATAAAACATCCCCGGCTCAACCTTCTTCGGTGTCACAAACTTCTTAGACGGGATAAGATTCACATCCTGAAAAGTTGTTTTTTTCCCCAAAGAACACAACTGTTGCAAAAACTCTGCACTGATTTGATTGTTCTCATACCAGCTTTTCACTACTGCTTCTTCTGTTAAGCCAAACTCTTTTACAACACCATTTAAAACTTCTAACTTTTTCATAATTGTATATATTAAAATTAATAATCGACATCATATCATTTGGTAACTACATACTAGCATACCTTTAATTGTAAGTCAATGACGTATTCGACAAAATTTTCGTAACACAAACAGCAACAGTTGAAAAATCTTTCTGATATTAAATTTTAAGAACAAAAAAAACGAAATTTGTTCCGTAGCATAAAAATCCGTGCAAGTCTGACGTACTAAGCGGGGAAGCTGCTGGACTGCACGCATTATTTTTGCATCATTCCCATCTTATGACATTGAACAGCATTATCCACGACCTGCAATTTTTCTAAAACATCCATTCTTTCAGAAAAAAAACGCCCCTTCCGCCGATTCTCTATCTTATAATGTTCTAAATCAAATCCGCAGGACGCTGCTATTTTATAACCGACCGCATCTGCATATATTTCCTGAGAACACCTCATTTTTCCGGCATATCCGGCAGGCCTGCCACTCGCATCAATAAAATGCCCCATTTCATGCCCCATAACCATACCAAGCGCATTCTTATGCTTTCCAAAACATCCTTCGCTCAGACTTATTGTCAAAATCCCGAACTTTCCATCATATTGGCACTTCCCATCCATTTCTTCGCTGACAAATACGTTTATCTTCAAAGTAACTTTTTCAAGTTTGTTCTTTAACTCAGCATTAGCCTTTCCAGGAGAAGAAATAATTTTATCAAGAATCTGCCGGGCTGTCTTTTCATATCCCGCTGTTTTTTCTTGTGATAAATACTTATAATTCGTATACAAATTTTCCACTGTCGGAGCATACTGCAGATCTTCGTCCGCAATTCCTTTCTCAAAAGAACTGTTCCTGCCAACTAAAGATAAATATGAAGACAATAAATGCTCTTTCAAATTAAAACCTTGCTCGATTTTTTTTGATTGTTTTACAATATCATCCGTTGGCGTAATCATTGCCGTAAACAATTCTTTAAATAAAGATTTATCATGTTGTTGCACAAATTCAAAAATTTCAGCAAAAAACAATTTTTCTCTGTTTGAAATATTTTGGTAATCAGTATTCTTTTCAAAATTAACACGGGCAACAATTTCCGGAAAACGCTCGCGAATTTTAATCATTTTCTCATCTTCAGTCATTCGGCACCCCTATAACAATTATATCAAAAATATCCGCCTTAAACAAGATAATCTCAATAAAAAGAATAAGGGTCTATATCAACTTCCACCCTGACCCGGCCGGGAATTTTAATTCTCTTCAGCCAATCGCGCAAGACATCCTGAATGCGTATATTTTTTGCCGTTTTCAGCAATAAGCGATACCGAAACTTGTTCCGTAGCATAAAAATCGGTGCCGGCGCCGGCCCGAGAGTCGAAACAAACTCATTATTGGGAGCAGTTTGCCCCAGCCAGAGAGCCGTTTTTTCCGTTTCTTCCTGATTCGGCCCCGAAACAATCACCGCTGCCAGTTTGCCAAACGGGGGCATTTTCAAAAGACGCCGCGTTTTCTTTTCCAGAGCCAAAAACTTCTCCCGGTTATTTTCAACCAGAGCCTGCAATACTGCATTTTCCGGATACAGCGTTTGCAAATAAACGGTCCCTTTTTTCTCGCCGCGGCCGGCTCGCCCCGCCACCTGAGACAGCAACTGAAAGGTTCTTTCGCTGGCCCGAAGGTCACTCCCCATCAGCCCCAAATCGGCATCAACAATTCCAACCAGCGTCAGGCTGGGAAAATGGTGTCCTTTCGCCAAAATCTGCGTCCCGATAAGAATATCGACGTTTCCCTCTTCCATTTCATGAATCACCTGTGACACTTCCGCAAAGTTCGTCGTAATGTCGCTCGAAAGAATTTTTACGCGCGCTGTCGGAAAACGAAACTTAACCTCTTCCGCCACCCGTTCCACTCCCGGACCACAGGCCGTCAATCCGGTTTCCGAATGACATTCCGGACACTCCTTGGGAATGGGCGTGACATAACCGCAATGGTGACAGACCAGATTACCGACGCGGCGATGTTCGGTCAGCCACGCCGTACAGTTCGGACATTGTATCCGATGTCCGCAATCGCGGCAAATCACCAGCGGCGCATAGCCCCGGCGATTCAAAAACAGCATTGACTGCTCCTGCCTTTCCAAATTCTCCTTCAAGGCATTCGCCAGCGTTGGCGCCAGCCAGGAAACGCCCCAAGAACCGCGCACCGGCTTGTCCTGCTTAAGGTCGATAATCTTTATCTCCGGCAAAACCGCCGCCGCAAAACGGCTTTTTAACTCCACAATGTCATACTTGCCTTCTTCAACATTGACAACCGTCTCCAAATCCGGCGTCGCGGTAGAAAGAATAATGGGGATTTGCTCATACTTTGCACGGACAATCGCCATGTCACGCCCCTGATAATTGACCGCATCCTCCTGCTTAAATGATTGGTCATGGCTTTCATCCACCACAATTAAACCCAAGTTCTGATAAGGCAGAAACAATGCAGAACGCGCACCGACCAAAACCTTCGCCCGCCCCTCAATCACCGCTTTCCAAGTGTCAATTCGCTCCCGGTTGCCCAAAGCGGAATGCCATTTGGCGGGTTTAACGCCGAAACGACGCTCAAAACGCCCCAGCCATTGACTGGTCAATCCGATTTCCGGCACCAGAATGAGCACCTGCTGCCCCAACTCCAAAGCCCGGGCGACCGCTTCAAAATACACCTCCGTTTTGCCCGAACCGGTTACCCCGTCCAGCAGCGTAACGTTGAACCCGTTGCCGATTTCGCCGACAAGCTGCACCGCTGCCTCTTTTTGTTCATCTGTCAGATTAACTTTTTTATAGGCGGCATTCGGTTTTTCAAATTCCTTTTTATCTTCGATTAATACCGGACGCAACACTCCCGCGTCAATCATCGCTTTTATCACCGACTGCCCAACCCCGGCACCGGCGGCAATATCTTGGCGGTTAAACGGTGCAAATTTCAAAAAGTCCATTACCCGCCAGCGCGCATCGGAGTTTTTCAACTTGGCCTCAGCCAAAGTCTTTCCCGACAACTCGTATAAAACCGTCATTTTCGGATCGTCAAAAACCTGACGTACGCTCAAAACCATCTTCAAAACCTGTCCGGCAAACGCCATGTTATAACCGGACACAAACTCAATAAACTTCCTTAATTCAGCGCTTAAAGGGGGAAAGTTGATTCTTTCCATTATCGGTTTGATTTTACTCTCGTCCAAATTAGACGACTTGCCCTTTTTCCATACGACGCCGACATGGACCTCCCGGCCGAACGGCACCCGGACCAATTCACCCAATACGGCTTCCCCCTCGATTTTATAATCGAAAGGTTCGTTAAAAGGCAGCGGAAGCAAAACGCCGATAATCAAAGTTCAATCTCCAATATAACCAATTTGGTTCATCATAAACCACCGCCGGAAAATTAAAACCCTTCAGCGTCAACAATCCCCAGCATTAAATTTTGTACACAACCCTTAATGAATTATTTAAACATATGGAAAATTATCATAATATGATAAAAAAATTTTTTCATAAAGGAAACGTCATGCCAAAAATATCCGTCATCATCCCCGTATACAACGTTGAACAATACCTGCCGCAGTGTCTTGACAGCTTGAAAAATCAAATCTTAAGCGACTTGGAATTCATCTGCATTAACGACGGCTCTGTTGACGGTTCTCTGGATATCCTTCAGGCATACGCCGCCGAAGACCATCGTTTTGTCATCATTAATCAGAAAAACCGCGGACAAGGGTATGCCCGCAACAAAGGACTGGAAGCCGCATCCGGAGAATACATCGGTTTTGTTGATCCTGATGACTGGGTGGAACCCGATATGTACGAACAAATGTACAATTTAGCTGAAAAATATAATGCCGACACTGTAGAGTGTAATTATGAACATTATATTGAATCTCCGAAAACGGTAACGACTATGCCGGGCAACATTAAACGCCCGCTTCCCGAAACATCGGACGGCATTCTCAGTTACAACTGGACGCAGCTGCCCGGTCAACATCTAATCTGGAGCTGCCCGCATGCCGTGTGGAATAAAATTTTCTGCAAAAAAATGATAAACGACGAACATATCCGTTTTACCGAAGGGACGCTCGCCGAAGACGTCTTATTCACCATACACAGCCGTATCTGCAGTTTGCGGACAATCTAATGTCCCAAAATATTCTATCACTATCGTACCAGACAAGATTCTGCCTGCAATAAAATATCCGACAATCGTTTTGACTTTTTTACCGCCGTCAGAGACATCAAGCGGATATTGACTCAATACAACATTTACGAACAACAACAAAATTACTTCTACAAATTTTTACTTTACAGCTTTCCTCAATACTACAACAGCACACCTCCGGCCAGACAAAACGAATTCAAACAGATATACTATGAACTGCTGCCGGACACCTGCCGACAGATTTTGGACAATATTCTTTTGTCACAGACACCCTGTACTTGGAAACAAAAAATTTTTTCCGTTCAAAAAACTTACAAACTGACAGACAAATCTACTGAGGAAATATTCACACTCTACCGCATTTTCACAATCTTAGGCATTAAAATAAAAGTCCGAAGCAAGCAAAAAACCTGCTGATGCATTGCATCAACAGGTTCTCCTTAATTTTTTACGCCAGGAAATAAACTGCATGACAGCCAATAGCATTCCGATAATGACTATCGCCTCAATCATTTCCTCCGCAGCATAAATCCATGGCCGCAAATACAGCAACAAACAGATATCTGCAGCCACCCCCAGCATCACAACATACCAATAATCATCCATCCGGTAAGATTTATAGTACATTGCTACTAACAATGCCGGAAACCTAAAGAAAAAATATGCGCTCAATATAATCAACAAAGGCACATACAGACTCATCTCAAAACAGAGCCAATAAAAAAAGCTTCCCATAAAAATAAAAAATTAATTAGACGTTATCAATAAAGCCAATATAACACAATTTTCAATTGTCCGCAACAAACAAAAAAAGTTCGTAAAATATTTTACGAACTTTTTTTAACAAATCAGATTTTGAATTCAATCACACAACGAACACGAGCACTGTAATACTTGGTATAGTCATTTGTCATATGACCGTCGGACGATCTGACAAGCCACGCATGAGTGCTGTCGTGTTCGGACGAAGACAGATACAAACAGGCTTCCTGCACCCCGTCTGCATCAAGCTGAACCAAAGCTTCGCAAAGCTTTATCCTGTTGGCAAAGACACGCTTAAGCTCTTCTTTATTCGGCAGAAAACCCGTACCGGCTTTAATGCCGTCAAAAGCATATTCCGCACACCATTCGGCCGCTTCTGCATTTTCCTGCTTTTCTTTGGCTGTTTTCAGTATCAAAGACGTTGCCTCTTTACCGCTAAGCTCCAACGGCATTTTTACATTTAACCAATCGCTTGACCACGACAACACAGTTTCCCGCAATGCGATTGCCAATCCGTGGTTCCTGTCTACACAACCGACAACTGCCGAAACCTGATTGTCTTTTATCAGTTCCGGGAATATTAAGCTGTCTGCGTAATAAAACATCCCCGGCTCAACCTTCTTCGGCGTTACAAACTTCTTGGACGGAAGCAAAGAAACTTTGCCAAACCCATCTTCTTTTGCAATTTTGTTCATAATATAATATATTTTAGTTAATAATAGGCATCATTGTTTTGTAAGTTGTTTCAAACCTATAACATTATTCCCACTCTGTCAATGACAGATTAGACAAAAACAAAGAAACTAAAATTTAAACTTTTTTATTTAAATTGAAAATATGAAACGAGAAATCAGATATCAGGCTTCAGCCGAAGTTGTATCCTTTATACACCGGTGGCAAAACTGGCTCAAAGATGAACGGCGTTATTCTTTGCATACGCTGGATGCTTATTCGCGCGATTTATCTGTCTTTTTTGATTTTCTGAAAGATTATCTGAAACGCGCCGCCGAAAGGCAAGATCTTGCCTCCCTCGACGTCCACGGCTTTCGAGCTTTTTTAAGCGCTCGGGCAGCCCGTCATATTGACAAGAACTCTCTTGCTCGTGAAATTTCGACTTTACGAAACTTTTTCAAATGGTTGAACCGTTCAAAAATTTTGAAAAATGAAGATATTTCCGTGATAGTCAATCCGCGCCGGCCAAAAATTCTGCCCAAAGCTCTGGATGTCACACAGATCTTTAACCTTCTGAAAAAATCCGAAAAAAATCAAGATTGGCAAGGGCTTAGAGATACCGCCATTTTTACAATATTATACGGATGCGGTTTGCGGATTTCTGAAGCCCTGGCCCTGAACGTTGGTGACATTACTCATAACGATTTCCTTCGGGTTAAAGGTAAAGGCAACAAAGAACGTATTGTCCCGTTGCTTCCCCTGGTTAAAGAAAACATTTCTGCCTACCTTGCGGCCTGCCCCTACAAACTCACCAACGGAGAACCGTTATTTTTAGGGGCAAGAGGCGATCGCATAAGTCCGCGCATAATTCAACGAAATCTCGAAAAACTGCGCCGGGAACTGGGACTTCCGGATACCGTAACGCCGCATGCGCTGCGTCACTCCTTTGCAACTCACCTTTTGGCTGAGGGAACAGATTTACGCTCCATTCAGGAACTCCTGGGTCATGCCTCCCTCTCCACAACCCAGAGATATACGGACGTCCAAATAGAAACATTGCAAAAAGAATATCTCAAAGCCCATCCCCTCGAACAAAACTGACGGTCACAACCGTAATGTAAGGGTGCTGTCTGACTGCTCTTTGCCGTTGCCCGGTACATCCGTAAACTGTACAAAAAAAGAAGATACCTTTGCCGGTACCTTCTTTCTTAACTCTAAAAATCTTGTCAGAAATTACTTCAATTTCTTTTCAACGAACTCTTCATGTTTTTTAGACTTCTTGTCATATTTTTTCAAAGTCAACTTTTCCGGATGAGTTCTCGGATTCTTTTCAGCAAGATAAAATGTACCTGTACCGGCGGTACTTTCCAATTTTACTTTTACTTTTACTGCTTTTGCCATTTTTTTACACTCTTTAACAAATTGTAGATTTAAACATTTAGCGCCACTATACAGTTTTTTTGCACGATGTCAACTAGAATCTCAAAATTTTCTCAATTTCCGTTTCCGATTATCGTCAAACCCCGAGATTTAGCTCTGTCGCCAGCATTTCCCGCGCAGCGTCCAAATCCAGTCCCTCGTCGGCACGGCTCTCTCTCGGGCAAAACTGATTACGCGGCAAAGCCAAAAGATTCTTAATGTTTTTGGCTTCCGGCATCTCAAACGTACAGACATCGGGCAAAACCCCATGTCCGTGCAGCCGCGAGCCTGACGGCGTATAGAAATAAGCGCTGGTCAATGCAATCGTTGCACCGTCGCTCAAACTGACCAAAGTTTGAATGCTGCCTTTGCCGAGCGAATTGGTGCCGATAACTTTGGCCCGATCCTGTTCCTGCAGCGCTGCCGCCAGTACCTCCGCCGCCGAAGCCGTGTCGCCGTCAATCAGGACGACAATCGGACGACCGTTCAAGATATCGCCGTCCTCAGCGTTAAAATAAACTTCCTCCGCCTCTTTTCTGCCTTTGGTCGACGCGATGATTGCATCATCCAAAAACAAATCCGCAACCGCCACGCCTTCGCTCAGCATTCCGCCCGGACTCCCGCGCAAATCCAAAATCAGCCCTTTGGCTTCCGGATATTTTTTTACAGCCTCTTCAACGCCGGACTTGGTATAAGCGTTAAATGCCAAAATCTTGATGTATATGTTGTCGTCCACTTTGCGCTCGGCAAAATTTCTCTGATGTTTCAGACGCTTGCCCTGATTGTCTTCAGGATTAAGATAAAATTTTGAATCTTTGTCAAAATGTTTGATTGCTCCCGCCATCAACAAATCCGCCAGCTCAAAATCCTGCTGCGCCGCCGTGGGAGATTTTTTGCTTGCCGTATCCATAATCTCCGCGCTTAACTCGACCCAAGCCTCAATGTCGTTAGCATCCTTGGGTTTGTATAGGCTTTTAACCATCTTGCCGTCATAATAAAGGGTAACCTTGTCATTGTCGTTGCCGACGCGCAGCTTTTTATCAACGTCATTCAGACTCTTCAAGAAATAAACCGCAAGTTTTTCCACCTGTATCTCATAAATATACTGGGCCGGCACTTCCGTATAAATTTCACGAATGACTTTCACATCCGCCGCCAGAGCAGAACCGCACCATAGCAGTATTGCTGCGGCAATCACATTAATTTTTGGCATTTGTTTTACCCTTTTTCGCTTTGGCACCCTTTTTCTTTTTTGCTTTTGAACCGAGGGTCGGAGCCGATTGCCTTTTCGCGGCAAAATTAAAACTCCTGCATCCTCCCTTTTCATAATATTGGTCTCCGTCTTCGGGGTCAAGATACTTGAAAATCAATCCTCCGGTTATCGGAGAAGCTTCAACAAGCCGCGCCGTAATCTTTTGTCCCAGTTTAAAAACCAGCCCGCTGTTTTCTGCGGCCAGCTCGATATTGCCGGGAACCAGAGAATAATAGTCGTCCGGCAGCGAAGAAAGCGGAATCAGCCCTTCGGCACCCAGACTTTCAATCCGGACAAACATTCCGGCATTGGTCATCCCGGTTATTTTAACCTCAAAATCCTGTCCGACGGCCGGCTCCAGATAAGCTGAAACAAACCGTGCCGTCAAATCACGTTCGGCATTGACCGCCTTGCGCTCTGTCTCGCAGAGATGTCTGCCGATGTCTTCAAAAGCCGAAACCGTCGCTCCTTCTTCCAGCTCACCGCCGTCAGGCATCTCAAAAGCCCGGACCAATGCCCTGTGAATCAGCAAATCTGCATACCGCCGGATTGGAGACGTAAAATGAACGTAATCCTTCAACGCCAATCCAAAATGCCCGATATTATGAGGCGAATACTGCGCCTGAGCCTGAAGCCGTAAAATCATATCGCTGATACCCTGGGCATAACCGTTTTTGCTGCACAGCTCAATCACCTTGTTAAGATGCCGGGGCTTCAAATTGCCCGCATCAGGGAGCTTCAGCTTAAGATTATGCAGCAGAGGTTTTATATCTTCCAGTTTTTCTTCCGGAGGCAGGTCATGAACGCGATACATCACCGGCAGTCGGCTCTTTTTCAGAGCCAGTGCGGCGGCCACATTGGCCGCAATCATAAACTCCTCCACAATTTTATTGGAAGTATAAGTCTCTTCCCGGGCAATGGACTGAATAACGCCTTTTTTATCAACCTTAATTTTGATTTCCGAACTTTCCAAATCCAGCGCGCCGCGTTTGCGCCTTGCCTTGTCCAAAGCCTGATATGCCTCAAAAAGGGGAAGGACGACACCGTTAAACACCGGTGCAATATTTTCGGACTTTTCCCCGTCCAATGCTTCCTGCACTTCCCGGTAAGTCAGCCTTGCCGCCGAACGGATAACTGCCCGTTTAAACTCATAGCCTTTCAACTGCCCTTCTCGGTCAATCTGCATCAGGCAGACAATACTGGCTCTCGGTTGCAAGGGCATCAACGAGCACAAACCGTTGCACAATTGCTCCGGCAGCATCGGAATGACCATATTCGGCAGATAAACGGAGTTTCCCCGCCGGTACGCTTCCCGGTCAAGCTCGCTGCCCGGTCGGACATAAAAGGACACGTCGGCAATCGCGACAATCAGGTTAAAACCGATATCGGTCTTCTCAGCCCACACGGCGTCGTCAAAATCCTTGGCGTCCTCACCGTCAATCGTTACCAGCGGCACATTGGTCATATCCAACCGCCCCTGCCGGTGAAAATGCGGACAACCGGCCAATTCCTTGGCAATTTTTTCATTAAAAACATAGGAGATGTCATACTTGTCCAACACCAGCGAAGCCGTCGCCTTGTTCAAATCGAACTTGCCGAAGTTTTTGACAATGTGCGCCTGCCTGAATCTTTTGTCGCCGCCCAACGCAATGCTGACAAAGTCGCCTTCCTTGCCGTTGCCTACCGCATCAAGCAGATAATCCCGGCGAATATTTTTTTCTGAAGCTTTCAGATAATATTTGCCGCCCTTTTTCTCTATGATGCCATAGATTTTTTCAGTCGGAACATCCGACATCGACGTCCGCGCCACCGGTTTTACAAAATAGGCTCCCTTGCGCAGGATTAATCGGCCGATAAATTCATCGCCCTCCTGCAAAACCGGTTTAATTCTTCGATTCTCAATTACGAAAATCTTGCTGTATCTGCCTGCGAGTTCCTCGTCGCGCGGCTCGGCAACCAAATCGCCCTGTTTGCCGACGCCTTTGACGACCAAAACACAATGTTCCGGCAGTATACCTGTTTTTTTCTTTTTAGACATTTATCTTAATTTTACTTTCAAAACCGTATGGTCTGACGGTTTAATCCCCATACGCGGCGTCTTGTCCACTTCGCAGGCATCGATACGATCCATTGCATCCGCAGACAAAAACAAATAATCAATACGCATCCCCAAATCGTTCTGCAAGGCACCGCCGGCATAATCCCAATAGGTATAGCCGTTTTCACGCGGATGCAGCGTTCTGAATGCATCATAAAAACCGAGATATTGCAGCGCCGTCAGCCGCTGTTTGACCTCTTCCCTGAATAAAGCGTTCCGACGAAAAGCTTCGGGATCATAGACATCGTCGTCGGTAAGAATGACATTAAAATCGCCGCCTAAAACCACCGGTTTTCTCAAACGCAGCAATTCTTCCGCGTGACGATACAGCGCATCCATCCATTGCAGCTTATAGTCATAACGGGAATCATCATCCGGATTGTTATAAGGAGGATTTCCGTTCGGCAGATAAATTGACGCGATAACATATTCAACGCCGTCAATTGTAACGCTTGTTTCCAGATATCGCGAATTTGCATCCTCAAAACCGGGCAGCCCTTCTTGTCGGACATTCAGCTTATGGCGGCTGACAACCGCAACGCCGTTATAGCTTTTCTGCCCCAAAATCTTGGCATCATACCCCGCGCTCTGCAGTTCAAAAAAAGGAAAGCCGTTAAACTCGGTCTTAATTTCCTGAAGCAGCAGCACGTCCGGCTGATTTTGCTTCAGCCATTCCAAAAGATTTTCAAGTCGTGCATTAATCGAATTTACGTTATATGTGGCAATTAACATCGTTAACCCTTTATTATCAAACTGTTTATACAATATATTAAAAATATAAGTATTGAAAGCGAAAAAAACATGGAACTAGCAACTTATGCCTCCAAACCGGAACAAAGCCGCGGCCGGCTGTATCCTGATTTTACCAATGTCATCCGCTCGCCTTTCCAACGCGACCGGGACCGGCTGATTCATTCTTCCGCCTTTCGCAGACTGGACGGCAAAACTCAGGTTTTTGCATATCACGAAGGAAAAAATTATCGAACCCGCCTTACCCACAGCATTGAGGTTGCCCAGATAACGCGCACCATATGCAAATGCCTGAATCTCAACGAAGAGCTTGGTGAAGCCATTGCTTTGGCGCATGACCTCGGCCACCCGCCGTTCGGCCATGCCGGTGAACGCGGCTTAGACAATGCCATGCGCAAATTCGGAGGTTTTGACCACAACGTCAATTCGCTCAAGATTATGACGGAACTCGAAGTACACTATCCTGAGTTTGTGGGACTGAACCTTTCTTGGGAAACCTTGGAAGGAACCGTAAAACACAATGGTCCGATCAAAAAAATAACCAGTAAATATCTCAAAGAATATAACAAAAAATTCGACCTTGACCTGCCGCATTTTTCATCTCTTGAATCGCAGGTTGCATCCTTTGCCGACGACATTGCCTACAACAACCACGACATTGATGACGGATTCCGCGCCGGATTTTTCACAATAGGACAGCTTTGCGAACTCCCTTTCGTAAACGAGGTCATAAAAGAATTCAACCGCCAAAATCCTCGGGCCGACGACAATCTTCGTATCTATGCCGTCACCCGCAATACCATTGCCAAAATGATTTTTGACATTCTTGAAAACAGCCGCCGCAACCTGGAGAAATACAACATCGAAACGGCCGATGACGTTCGACGGCAAAAAAACTTTATTATTACCTTTTCTGACGAAATGCATCACCATATCCGGGAACTGCGCAGCTTTTTGAAAAAATACTTTTATACGCATACCAACGTCGCCCGGATGGATATGAAGTCGCAGCGAATTGTGGAAGAACTTTTTGAAGCTTTTATGAACGACAGCAGGCTTCTGCCCATGCCGGTCCGGTCATCGCTTCCGGCTTCTCCCTCGGAAGAACTCTTGGCCGAAACCATATGTACCTACATCGCCAATATGACAGATATGATGGCGATTGAAGAACATCAGAAACTGATGGACGTTCACACCAGATTCTAACATTTTGTTAAGTTATTATAAAACATTTTGAGATAGCATATACTTAATTTTTAGGCATATATGCCGACATCTATAAAGAATTTATCAGCCAGAGAGGAGCCCGCAGATGTTTCCAAACTTTCCAGAAAATAACAAGGACGACGACTTCTTAAATGAATTTCGCCAAAAACTAAATGATCAGTCTATTGCCAATTTTGAAGAAAAGAAAAACGAAATCAACCGCTCCAAAAACGTCTTCATCGGCGCAGTCTCCGGCATCGCCCTGGCTGCCGTCGTCGGATGGTTTGTCCTCTCGCCGCGTTATGCTAATGATCCCAATGTTGAACTCCCGGTAATCCGCCGCCCGCAAACGGCGGTCAAAGTTCAGCCGACAGAACCCGGTGGTATGGAAATCCTCAATCAGGATAAATCGGTCTATGACATCATCGAAAAGAAAGACAATAACGCTCCGTTGGTTGAAAACCTGCTTCCTCCTCCCGAAGAGCCTCAGCTCCCGGTTATTGCCGCTCAGCCGCAACCTGCTCCGGCTCCGACACCGGCGCCTGCCGAGCCGGATACCACCTCAGTCGTTCTGGAAAAGGCTGAAGGAATAATCAAAGTCGCTGAAGCTCCCAAAGCCGTCCCGGCAATTGAACCCAAACCGGAACCGGAAAACGTTCCTCTCGGACAACTCATGAAGAAAGACCCGCTTCCGGCGCCGCAGCCCGAACCGGTCAAGGAAATAGCTCCCAAACGAGAAGCCGTTAACATCGTTATTCCGGCCAAAGAGGCCGTTAAAGTCGACGTAGACCAAACGCCGTCGACATCAACCGGACCATGGTGCGTCCAATTGATGTCCTCTCCCAACCAAACCGCTGTTAACGATGCGTGGAAAGGATTGGTGAAAAAATATAATGTTCTTCAAAAACAGCCGCACGAAGTTGAGACTGCTGACCTAGGAAGCAAAGGGACATATTACCGTCTGTATGCCGGTGCTTTTGCAGACCGCAGCGGAGCCGACCGCCTTTGTAACGACATCAAGGCCCTCGGCGGAACCTGTATTGTAAAGAAGAAATAAAATGCTCATCAGTATCCTGGTAAATTTTGTGCCGATAATCATAGCAATCGTTCTCCATGAAGTCGCTCATGGTTATGCGGCATATTTGCTGGGAGATGACACCGCCAAAAGATACCGCCGGCTTTCACTGAACCCTGTCCGCCATGTAGACGTATTTGGAACTTTGATATTGCCTACCTTGCTGATACTGTCCAAAACCGGACTGGTTTTCGGCTGGGCAAAACCGGTTCCGGTCGACTTTTCCAGACTGCGCAATCCCCGCCGGGACACGTTGATTGTCGCAGCAGCAGGCATCATAACGAATATTTTTCTGGCCGCATTGTCCGCCTTGGCACTTCACTGGGTCGCCGGTCTGGACAACTCCATTGGCAAAAGTATTGCCAGTCTGTTTTTAATCAACATGGTGGCTTTTAACATCGTCTTGGCCGTATTTAATGCCTTGCCGATTCCTCCGTTGGACGGTTCGAAAATTTTATTGGGCTGGTCTGATAATCCTAAGGTACAGAAGTTTCTGGATTCATACAAAGAAGGCTCCGTATTTATCATATTTTTCGCTTTCGTACTTCCCGTCATTGCACGTTATCTGGGGTTTGATTTTAACCCCTTCGGCGCCTACCTGATTAAAATCTCCAAGTTTTTCATCTCCCTCCTGCTCTAAAGGATGCCCAAATGTCTAAACCGATTATGGCCGCTATGCTTTCCTGCTCCTCTACCGGTTTGACGGATGATGAAAAACGGCTTTTTGAAAAAGCCAATCCGCTGGGCATAAGCCTTTTCTCCCGTAATATTGCCCACCGGGAACAAACCCGGGAGTTAATCAGGGAAATCAAAGAAACTATCGGGCGAAATGACCTCCTGATTGCCGTTGACCAAGAAGGCGGACGGGTTCGACGCTTGACCGAGCCGGAGTTTCGCAGCTATGCGGCGACCATCACCCTGGGAAGCCTGGGTGCATCGGCTCCCAAAGCGGCAGCCCTGCACGCGGCATTAATCAGTGACGACCTCAAAACCCTGGGCATAAATATGAATTATGCCCCTTCGCTGGATATAATATACCCGGAAACAACGCCTGCGTTGAAAAGCCGCTGCTTCAGCTCTAGCAAATTAGTTGTAGCCAACCTTGGCAAAACGATGGTCGATGAGTATATCAAACAAGGAATATGCCCCTGCATCAAACATCTTCCCGGACATGGCAGGGCCGCGGTTGATCCGCATCTCAACTTGCCGCGTCTGGACAACTCGCTCGACGACCTGGCACAAGACTTCTATCCGTTCAGACAGCTTAACGATGCACCGGCGGGAATGACCGCTCATATTATTATCTCAGCCGTCGATGAACGACGGCCGATAACACAAAGCCCGAATGGAATAAAAGAGGTCATCCGCGGCATTATCGGTTTTGAAGGCCTGCTCATTTCCGACGCCATAGATATGCACGCCCTAAAAGGTTCCATAACGGAAAAAACGCTGACGTCTCTGCAGGCCGGATGTGATGCCGTCTGCTATGCGTTGGGCGATATTTCCGAATTGAGAGAAATCGCCGCCGTTTGCCCGCCGCTGAGCGAACCTGCGGAAGAAAGGCTGTCGCGCATTGCTCAGCTAACAACCTTGGCGACACCCTCGCAACAAATTTCTTCGCAGGCTGCCGAGTATGCTGAAATTATCGGCACCGTCGAGCCCTATCGTGACGACTATGATGCGACTGAAGTTCTCAATAAATTAATTAATAAAGGAGAAATACAATGTTAACCTGGATTTTGATTGCCGTTATCGTCGCCGCCCTGTTTGGCGTCATTAACTTTGACCACATCCGTGAATGGAGCATTGAGCGAAGCAAAGAGGCATGGCCTTACATCCAAAAGTTTTTCCGCTATCTCGGAGAAAAAATGGAAAGCGCGAAAGCCAAAGTAGAAAACACTCAAAAACGTGTTGATGAAAAACTGGACGATGCCAAAGAAAAAACCGAAGAAATCAAAGACGACATCAAAGAAAACATAAACGACGACTCCCATAATTATTAAATTTGCTCCCCGGAATCTTTTTCCGGGGATTTTTTTACATAAAATCAAATAAATATAGCCTTTTAAATTTTAGTATGCTATACTGGGCTTGTAAGCTTAAGAATAAAGCCTGATTTTTCGTTGGAGAATCCATATGAGTATTGCCCCTGCTAGAAGAGTAAGCACCTCATCCCCGGCCACCAGAGTTGACCGGAATTACTCGCCCGCCAATCGCGATGAGCAATTTGTCGAAGTTATTGATACCAATAATAACGTTTCCGTCCGTGATGATACAAACGCACGCAATTCTGACGGAAAAAACCTTTTTAACAAAAAAGAAGCCAAGGAAAGCAAAGTCGTATCCGCCCCTGCAAATTACGTAAACAATACGATAGAGGCTCTGGCAGCCAGCGGTGTTTACGAAGAAACCGCCGTTTCAGACAATTCGCATAAAGTCGGCGTCTATGACAACAACCAAGCCATTATAAAAGATGAAGAACTCGACCGCACAGGTCATAGCTACCTTAAACATTTCTATGAAAAAAACGAACCTGTCGCCGAAGTTGACGAATTCATCTGAACTTCCTCAAGCCGCTTAACATAAGCGGCTTTTCTATCCATTGAAAACGACTGGCCTTATAGACAATTTTCAAAGCATAAACACAAACCCCCGGGACTCAACATCCCGGGGGCCTGTATTTATGCTTCAGAAGAGCTTAATCCAAGAAATAATTTCTCAGATATTCTTTCAAATCTGCCGTATTGATACGGTGTTGTTCCATAGTGTCACGGTCGCGGACAGTAACGGATTCCGGCTGGTTTTCAATCGTCTCAAAATCAACCGTAATGCACAAAGGCGTTCCGATTTCATCATGACGACGATACGCCTTGCCGATATTTCCCGTATTTTCCAACGCAACGCGGCCAATGCCCAGTTTCAATAGATTTTGCTTAATCTCGTGGCATTTCGCCATAATCTGCTCATTGTTCTTCTTGAGCGGAATAACCGCAACTTTAATCGGAGCCAGATGCTTTTTGAGCTTCAAAACAACCCTGCTGTTGCCCTCGCCCAAATCCTCTTCCTCATAAGCTTCAGTCATTACCGCCAACACCCCTCTGTCAACGCCCATTGACGGCTCAATGACAAACGGAACCACCCATTTGTTGGATGCATCGTCCATAATGCAAAGCTTCTGAGTTGAATCCGGATTCGGATGACAATGCGAAGTCAGGTTCATTTCCTCCTGCGCTTTGGTATGATTACCCAAATCATAATCCGTCCGGTTGGCAATTCCCTCAAGTTCTTCCATACCGTGCGGAAACTGATATTCAATGTCATAACAAGCTTTGGCATAATGGGCCAGGTCTTCCTTCGGCGTGGTGTAAATATTGATATGCTCGCGTTTCAGTCCTTGGTCTTCCCACCATTTAATGCGGGCTTCTTTCCATTGTTCATGCCACTGCTCATCTTCTCCCGGACGCACAAAATACTCCAGCTCGGCTTGCTCAAACTCGCGAACGCGGAAAATAAAGTTACGCGGCGTAATTTCGTTGCGAAAAGACTTTCCGATTTGTGCAATGCCGAACGGCAGCTTGCGGGAAGTTGAATCAACCACGTTCTTAAACTGCGTGAAAATAGCCTGAGCGGTTTCCGGACGCAGATAACCATAAGAAGAACCGTCGTCAACAGGGCCGATAGAAGTCTTAAACATCAGATTAAACGGTCGCGGATCGGTCAAATCGGTAGACCCGCAGTTGGGACATTTGCCGTCCTTAATATGGTCGGCGCGAAAACGGCCTTTGCACTTGCGGCAGTCTGTCATCGGGTCGGAAAAAGTATCTTCATGTCCGGAATAATGCAACACTTTCTGGTTGGTTAAAATAGCCGCATCAAGCCCCTCGACGTCGTCGCGTTCATAAACCATTGAACGCCACCAGGCGGCTTTCAGGTTATTTTTCAATTCCACCCCCAGCGGACCGTAATCATACACGCCCTGTAAACCGCCATAAATATCCGAATTCTGAAAAATAAAACCGCGACGTTTACATAAGGCGACCAACTGGTCCATAGTTGTTGCTACCATCTCAATCTGTCTCTTATACACATCTGACGCTGCCGACGAATAGCCTTGTGTAGAT
>ENA-OYWV01000120-OYWV01000120.1-human-gut-metagenome-genome-assembly--contig:-NODE-120-length-32313-cov-5.268492_pt1 | contig 32313 bp, 16 predicted proteins | sample MGYA00244812_ERZ653400 | MGnify/ENA primary metagenome ERZ653400 (study PRJEB26926, sample SAMN06165097) | human gut metagenome | biome: ENVO:00009003; feature: ENVO:2100002; material: ENVO:00002003... | reverse complement strand
GATGCTCAGGAGTCTCGTGGGCTCGGAGATGTGTATAAGAGACAGCTATTATTTTATTTGGCTAGCAATTGTACCGTCAGCATTGATAGTACAATTATCGGTCGGATTGAATTCGAGAATGTACATAAAAATTGCATGCTTATACATAAAAACGACAACTAACTTTTCCGGCGCCGTTTGTGATTGTAAGGGAAAAATAGCTATGCTAAAATGAATCTAGTCAATTATCAAAAATAAATGTAATTGTTCAGATCCAATTTCAAAAATGCTTTGCATTTCGTCGTTTGATTCTGACCAGTTACAAATGAATTTAAGGGAGAGAAAAGAATTATGAAAAGGAAAGCAATCAGCCGGATACTTGCAATTTCGTTGAGTGTTGCAATGTGTGCACAAAGCATTCCGATTTATGCGGCAGAAGAAATTAGGACTTCAGCTGCAGCGGACTTCTTCGCAGAAGATTCTATTGAAAACCAGAGTTTGAATGAAGGCGACGCGGAAACTAACACGGAAACCAACACAGAAACCAACGCGGAATCTAATACAGAAACCAATGCGAAAGCCGATGCGACAACCGGCATATCGGAAGCGTATACGTTGGAAGAGAGTAATTCAGCGACCACATCGGAGGAAACGGTTACTGACGAGGATGGATTCTGGTCTGGAGAATCAGAAACAGTTGAATCTTCAGCAAATGGTTCTGGTGGATGGGAATCTGCGGAAATGGATGGAGCAGAAGCGGGAGATGAGGCGATAAAGCGAGATGCTGCAGCTTTTGTTTCGGGAGACGTGGAAGAAAACGTAGAGGAAACTGGAGAGACAAATGAATTGGAAGAAGCTCTTTCTGAATCGGCAGAGATGACAGAAGGTGATTTTTCCTATGTAATTGTAAATAACAGTTATGCGCGTATTACCAGATATTCCGGAAGTGCCACCAGCGTTCAGGTTCCGTCTACCATAGGTGGTTATGCGGTTCAGGTGATCGGAGCGAGAGCATTCCAGGGAAATACAGTGCTGGAAAGTATGGAGCTTCCCGATGGCCTGACTACCATATATGCTTATGCATTTGCAGACTGTACAAACCTTACCCAGATCAATCTGTCAGAAGGTCTTAATATACGCCTATGCATTTGAAAAATGTACCAGTATCACCAGCATACACCTGCCAGACAGCATTACCACGATGGGCTATAAAGTCTTTGGAGGATGCAGCAATCTTGAGAGTGCCAATTATCCGGTAAACTGGGTAAACAGCCCCAGTGGAAACGGATCGAACAGTTATGAATATGGAAATGTATTTTCCGGCTGTCCGAAACTGACCGAGATAGAGATTCCAGAAGGAGTAAAGGTAATCGCACCCCACAGCTTTGCAAGCTTAACCACACTAACCAGTGTAACGTTGCCATCAAGCCTGACCGAAATCGGTGCATACGCATTCGCAGGAGCAACCGGTCTCACAGAAGTAACGCTTCCTTCCAATACCAAGACGATAAGAGATTATGCATTTGCCGACTGCGCAGGTTTAAAGGACATTTACATTCCAGATTCCACTACTGATATCAGGAAAGCTGTATTCGAAAACTGCCCACAGCTGACGATACATTGCAGTTATTATTCTATGGCAACCATATATGCCATTGAAAATAATATTCCATTTGAGCAAATAGGAACTTATACGGACAGCGCCGAAACCGTCCTGGATCGTTCAGGCACCAGCTATTACGGAGACTTCGGAAGTGCCACAGCCAATGGATATGTGGCCATGACAGTACGCTATAACATAAAAGACACATGGAAATCCGCAGTAAGCGACCTGAATGTGAAGCTGGTTCTTCCTTCCAACGGAGAGCTTGACGAATCTACATTAAAGGTGGATGGGGAGTTATGCCAGAACTATAATTTAAAGGACAGGACACTGACCATTCCTGTGAAAGGCACCTCTGGAATTATCCGTTTCAGTATCAAAGCACAGAGTCAGTCGGCAGCACGCAGCTACGCTATTTTGAACTACAAAAAGAACAGAAACTCCAGCCAGGAAATCATCGGTGTACTGAATGAAAGTATTAATCTGTTCACCATAGATGCACCAGATGTTGTATCAAAGCCAACCGTAAATGTTTCCGGTATGGCAAATGCTGGAGGAACTGTTACCCTGCTTGTGGATGAGAAAGAACAGCAGACAGTCCAGGTATCAAAGGCAGGTTTATGGTCTGCCGTCCTTACACTGGAAAATCCTTCCAACTATGAGACATATAAGATCAAAGCACTCTGCACACAGGCAGATGGTACAACAGAAACAAGAACTGCCGCAGTTACCTATAATGAAGGAGAACCCTCAATCGAGTCCTTCAAAATGTACTATAATGAGCATGACAAAATAAAATCCTACGATCTGACAAAGACAGACGGAGTAACACCTTTGGTGTATTACCTTCCGAAAAGCAAATTTGATTATGAGCTTACCTTTGAAAACCCGGAACAGATAAAGACTCTGTATGTTACAAGCACCAGAAACAACCAGACCAAATATCTGGAAGCAACCTATGAACCAGAAAAAAATGCATTTGTGACAGACGGATATTTCGATGAATCCGATCACAACTATGTTCCTGGCGTGATTAGCTATGAATATAACAAAACAGTTCCAGAAGTAAAAATGGGACAGGATTTTGACTGGGAGGCTCTGCAGAAAGGACTTCCGGAAGGTGCAGAAAAGGATATTACGGTAAGGAAAAATACAGCAACCGATTATGACGCAACCATTGATCTCAGTAAATTCGGGGAGGATCTGAAAGATGTAGGACTGGATGTCACCATCAGCGTGTTTGACGAGAGCAACGGTTCCAGTATGGGAACATGGAAGGGATTGATCGACGAAGCCAATAAAGATATGGGCTATCTGATCCCGGGGTACGATGACAGCAAGTATATCTGCAACCTGGATTATTCCGACAAAGGCACCTGGTATATGTTGGTAAAGGATGTTACCGGAAATAAATACATTGGATTTATGCTGGACACTGCTACTGAAAATGCCGGGACTCTGGATCAGTACTGGACACTTTCCCAGATCTCCTCCCACCTGTCAACAATAAATAAGGGAGCGTCCATGTTATATCAGAACTATCAGATTGAGAAAGACATGGATGAGCTGAGAAAAGACGTACTGGCTTCTGGCGGTCACTATTCTGACCAGGAATTAAAGGAGAAATTGAAAGCTGTGGATAATCTGGAGAGTGACCAGAAAATGTTTATGATCATGACAGCGATGATTCCACTGGTCGTAGCAGGAGGGGCGATGGGCGCAGGCCCGGTAATTGCGCTGACTGCCATATTGGGAACGATTACAGCAGCTTCCTCATTATTCTGGGATATCAGAAAAGCAGATATTAAAGGGGAAAAATTCAAGCTTCGTTTTGTAGTAGATCCAAGCGGCTATGTGTTTGATCTTTCCACAGGAGAGAGAATTGAGGATGTTACCGTAACAGCTTACTGGATTCCATATGATGAATCTGATGATTTCTGGAATAAAACGCCGTCCCCATCCGAGTATGGAACGAAATGGAATGCGGGGGAGTATAACCAGTACAATCCTCTTCAGACAAATGCAGACGGAAAATATGCATGGGATGTTCCGGAAGGCTGGTGGAGAGTAAAATACGAGAAAGAGGGATATGAAACTACATGGAGTGACTGGATGACCGTTCCGCCGCTTCGAACCGAAGTGAATATCGGGATGGTATCGCAGACAAAACCGTCGGTAGAGCACAGCTGGGATAACGGAACGGTAGTCATAGCAGCGACTTGTACTTCCACAGGAATTATCAGCTATGAGTGCACGGACTGCCATATTACCAGAACAGAGGTTTTACCGGTGAATCCGGACGCCCACAGCTGGGATAACGGAAATGTGACAAAGGAAGCCACCTGTACTGAGGAAGGTATCAGAACCTTTACCTGTGTGAACTGCAGACAGACCAGAACCGAGAAGCTGCCCGCGAAGGGACATGGGGAAACAGAGGTCAGAGGGAAAAAAGCAGCAACCTGTGCAAGTGAAGGTTATACAGGAGATACTTATTGCAAGACCTGCGGAACCAGATTAAGCGGCGGTGAAACAATCGCGAAGACAGAACACTCCTGGGGAGAATGGGAAAAGACAGCAGATGCTACTGTATTTGCAGCTCAGAAAGAGAAGAGAATCTGCCAGGTTTGCCAGACCACAGAAGAAAGAGATAATGGAAATCCGCTGACTTCCAAAATGACACTTACAGCTTCCAGTCTGAAAATGAAAATAAAACAGACCACAAAAGCGTTCCAGATTTCCGGCATGGAGAGTGGGGACTATGTAGCATCTGTGGTTTCAGGCAACAGTAAGCTTCTGAAGGTAAGCTCCTACACGAAAGACGGTGCAGTTACGCTGAAGGCTCAGAAGAAAACAGGAAAGACGAAACTTACAGTGACTCTGGCTGGTGGGGCAGTAAAAACTGTGAATGTTACCATCCAGAAGGGAACGGTGAAAACCACCAAAATTTCAGGTGTACCGAAGAAAATTACCTTAAAGAAAGGGAAAAAACAGACTTTGGCACCGATTCTGGCGCCGATCACAACCCAGCAGAAAGTGACTTACACCACATCTAATAAGAAGGTCTGCACTGTGACAAAAGGTGGTGTGATCACAGCGAAGAAAAAAGGTACTGCAAAAGTTACGGTACGCTCCGGAAGTAAAAAGGTGGTTATTACAGTCAAAGTGTCATAAATCGTAAGAGAGCGAAGCAGGCTACGCCTACTGAAAGAAGACAAAATATACCGTAAAGCGGGGCGTGCAGATTGTAAGAATGATTAAGGGGCAGACTTTAGAACCGCCAATATTACAGGATGTATGATGCCTCTGATAAACTGCCGTGTCTGATATGTTTAAGAAACATATTGGACACGGCAGTTTTTTTCAAACAGGATAACTGTTTAGTATCTTCACACTGCCTTCTGGATAGTTGTCAAACAGGTTGTGTTGTGCATAAAAAACGCAATCTTGTGCATAAAAAACGCAACCTTCTTTAACATTATTGTTTCAAAAATTTCAATATGATATTCTTTTTATGAGAAAAAAGAGTGAATTTTCCTGATGAATTTTGCAGAAAACAGAGGATGCTGTGTTACTGTTTACAGGTAGCATTCCGCGAAGCGGTTGCTGATCAGGTTGTGAACAGCAGCAATGCTATGAACTGCCAATAGAAAGTCCAAATGCTTTTCATTACAGGGAAATGACTGAAACAATGAGGGAGGAAGAAAGAGTGAAAAAACAAATTTCAAGATGTATCAAAATGCTGTTTCTGGGCATTATCATGTGCCTGGGTATGGCGCTTAGCGTGCATGCAGAAGGCTCAGGACAGTTTTTCCAGTTCGACGGCGAAAAGTGGAACAAGGAAGAATTTTCCTGGACAGACAGTCAGGGGCAGATCTGGTATGCCCATGAATATGGAACAAATGGAGAAGCTATTATCAGCGCAGTAACCGAGGCTGTTATGGAACTGCAGATTCCGTCATATGTGTATAAGGATGGTGTGGCGAAGAAGGTAATTGGAATCGGTAAGTATTTTCCGGATTCAGAATATGATTACACATGGGACCGGTTTAGCTGTTTCTATTACGATGGAAAGTATGGCAACGGAATGCTGTATAAGTTGATTCTTCCGGATACACTCTGCTATGTGATGCCCAATGCATTTTCAACAGGTGGCAGCTGGTTTGACGGACTGGCAGCCGTTCAGCTGCCGCAGAATCCACGGCTTGTAATTGGAGAAGGTGCGTTTTATGGGGATAAGAATCTTCAAATCGTGCATTTTAATGACGCAGTAGGCGGTGCACAGCCTGTAAAAATCGAGAAGCAGGCATTTGGTAACTGTCCGAAACTGGAAGAGATAACGTTTCCGCCAACAGGAGCTTATAACGAGATTGATAAAGAAGCTTTTTACAGTTATGGGGAATGTAACCTGAAAAGAATTTATAATGCCCCATCCGAGCTGGAACTGGGCTGGGATCAGTACTGTGCCGGCGTTGAGGAGGTTTCCTTTGCAGAAGGACTTACATATGTCGGTGGAATTTCGACTATTGTAGCTTCTGAATGGAATGAGGATGGAAGTCCCTCGAGTGGACGGGGAGAAAACATTAAAACACTGAAAAAAGTAACGTTGCCCTCTACATTGAAGGAAATTCGCTGGGAGGCATTTAAGGATAACAAGAACCTTACCTATATCAATCTCCCGGAGGGGTTAACCACTATTGGAAATTATGCTTTTGCAGGCTGTACAGCGCTTACAGGTTTTACCTCTCTTCCGGCAAGCGTAAGCGGAGGTATCGGAGAAGGTGCATTTAGGGGCTGCAAGAACCTCCATCTTGAAAATGTATATATTCATGGAACTGACAGCCTGAAATATCAGTTCACCGACAGTGGAATTGTAAGTATCCGCATTGGTGCTGATGTAAAATATACAGTTGGTGCAATGTTCAAGGGCTGCACAAGCTTAAAAGAAATCACAGTTGATGCAGGACATCCGTACCTTTCTTCTCAGGACGGAGTGCTTTACAGTAAGGTCTATAAAAGCAGCGGAGGGGAAGTGGCTGGCAGAAGTATTTTCACCTATCCTGCAGGAAAAAGTTGGGCAGGAAGCTATACACTTCCGTCAGATGTAGTATTGTTAGGCGGTTTTGCATTTGATTCCTGTAAATTTACAGAGATTCACATTCCGGCCCGTGTACTGGATCTGGATTATGACTCTATGGCTTCTATAGGAGATACGAACACATATTATGCCTTTGATTCTATCAAAGACAGCTGTAAATTATACGTTGTAAAAAATTCTTATGTGGACAATTACTTTAATACACGTTATCATTTTTATTATGAAAATGGTGATGTGCTTCCAATCAGTTATGATCTGGCTGGCGGAACAAATGACAGCTCCAACCCATCCACTTTCACAGGTGGAAACAGTATTGAGCTGAAAGCGCCTACACGAAGCGGTTATACCTTTACCGGATGGACGACAGTAGATGCGGATGAAGAAGTAAATTCTTCCGGTTCTTACACACCATCAATGGGTGAACTGGTAAGCGGTGTTAAACTGACTGCAAACTGGAAAAAGAACCCAGATCCTACCAAGGCACCAGAACCGACGAAAACCCCGGCGGCAGAGCCGACAAAAGCTCCGAATGCAGAGCCGACCAAGGCTCCATCTGCTCCGGAACCGACGAAGACTCCGAACGCTTCTGATAATAATCAGAACACTGTAATTCCATCCAAGCTTCCGAAGCTTACCGGAACCAAGGCCACCAATGTACTTACCGATGGTGCCAAGATTTCCTGGAAGCGGATTGCAAGAGCAACCGGATATCAGATCACAATTTCCACCGATAAGAAATTCAAGAAGGGCGTAAAGAATTATACTGTTAAGGAAAATACAAATTCTGAACTGATTTATGGCCTGAAATCAGGAAAAACCTACTATGTAAAAGTAAGAGCAGTCGCACAGGGCGGCGGCAAGAAGGTTACCGGAAAGTATAGCAAGGCTGTTAAGTTTACAACTTATGTTGTGCCGAAGGTAAAGAAGATCAGTGTAAAGAATAACAAGAAGGGCACGATCACCATTACGGCGTCCAAGGTAAAAGGTGCTGCCGGATATGCGTTTGTGGTTACCGCAGATTCCAATCTTTACGATATTGTGGACATCAAGGAATCCAAAAAGAATACGGTAACTGTGAAGAACCTGACGAAGGGACATACCTATTATATACGTGCGTGTGCATATAAGCTGAACAAGCAGAAACAGAAGGTGTTTGGCGTGTACGCAAAGAAAGCTAAGATTACAATCAAAAAATAAGAAATCAGTTGTTGTATTTAGTTACCTGCAAAAAGTGCTGCTGGTCAGGTGACCAGCAGACAGTAATAAAAAAGGAACTGTGTTTACAACCGGAGAGAACGTGACATGAAAAAAGATGAGCAGACAAATGTGTTGCTTTCGCTGAAAAACTTATATCGGTTGTTTACCGTGAAAGATTATCCGGTCTATTCTACCGGAATTCTGGGAGAAAAAAGTAAAAAAGGTCTGACTCTGGTCAGATTCTGGGATGAATATCTTCTCTATGAGTGGAAAAGCACCAGACACGGAAAAATGATTTTTCGAAAGGATGGAAGCCAGAACCGTTATCATTCGGAATTTTGTAATCGCAAGGAAAGCTTTCCCTTGTATCATATATACATAGAGGAAGTGCTGGAAGGTCTGAATGCGGAGACATTTGGCAGCCAGGTATTGATTTTTGAAAAGTTCCTGAAAGAAAAAAATTATAATCATTCTGTGTTTGTGCAGAAGCTGAGAAAATTTCTGGGCATGGTCATGGAGTCAGATCCATGGCTGTCCAGAGAGTGTGGGGAAAAGCTGATCTTCTGGATCGGTTACATAGAGAAAAAACAGAAGGATTTTTCCCAGTCCTTTGGGGATGCCTGGTTGTTTACCCTGCTTAGTCTGCACGCGATGGCGGGGCCGGAAATATCCGGGGCAAAAATGGAACTGGTAAGAAACCGTGAAGACTTAAAGCCGGAATATATCTGGAGCTGTATTTATCAGGAATCCGTGGAAACCAGGCAGAGTTTTCTCACCTTGCGAAACTGTGAATTGTTCCGGAAATCTGTGAAAGCCAGCCATTTCTTTGGCAGAGAAGAAGAGTTATATGACTTGAAAGAGATGTTCTTCAATTCCGGAAAGTATCTGATTTCCGGAATTGGAGGAATTGGAAAAACAGAACTTATGCGTCAGCTTGTGAGCTGGATGGAGCAGGAAGAAGTGAAGTGCCGGATCGCAGCTGTTCAGTATGAGGAGAATCTGGCGGTCAGCTTTTCCAGAAGTTTTCTGAATCTTACTGGTGAGAGCGTGGAAGAAAGATTTCACGAAAGTATCTATCACCTGTCAGAAGAGCATCAGGAAAAAACAGTGCTTTTTCTGGATAATATGAACCATACGGAAGAGGAAGATCCTTACCTGTCAGAACTGAAAGATCTGCCGTGCACCATATTTGTTACTTCACGTCAGAAACATCTGGATGGGTTTACTACATTTGGCATAAAGGCACCGCAAAAGAGTGCCTTAAGTTTGATTTTTCGTGACAATTACAACAAAATACTTTCCAGAGAGGAAAAAGACCGGCTGAGTCGTTTGCTGGAAAAAGAGATTTTTCAGCATCCTCTGACATTGAAGCTTCTTGGAAAAGCGGGAACCTACTATTTCGGAAATTGGGATTATCTGGAAGAAGAGCTGCAGAATAACTGGAATGATGTTGCAGAAGAGTCCGGACTCATTGATATGTACCGTGGGCTGTACAAACTGGCTGATATTGGAGAAACAGGAAGCCAGCTGGCAAGGATGTTCGCGCTTCTGCCTTATCAGGAAATTGACCGGAATTTTACTGTGATGTTTTTCCAGGGATTTTTGAAGAAAAACGAAACTCTGGGAGAGGCGCTTGGCAGACTGGTGAAATTCGGCTGGCTGGAAGATACGGGAAATGGTTACCGTATGCATCCTGTAATTGCAGAGAGTCTGTGTACAAAGGATTTTTCAGAAGCAGAGTTTCAGTCATTCTGGGAGCGGGCACAGAAGTGCTTTTTCCCGAAACAGGCACCGAAAGATGAGGATCCTCGTATGGAGGAAATTGCGTGGCTTGTCTTCCAGGGAATTTCCAGAGTGCAGGGAGCGGTCAGTGACCAGCTTGTGGCACTGGCGTCAGAGGCTGCCCGATATCTGGAGCTGCCTGTTCCTATGTGCGAGAAAATCCGGAAACTGGAAAAAAGATGTGCACAGATTTCCAATGAGACGAAGTTTATGGTAGCGTGTCTGACAGAGACAAAACCTGAACAAAACGAAGAATATATAGAACTCTTCCGCGAACAGCTGAAAAAGAGAACGCTATCATCGGAATGGATGTTGTTTGCTATAAGTGATTTTTGCAATGGGTTGGAGCAGAGCAGTAATTATGAGTGTTACCGGGAGATCTGTGATTTAATTTTTCAACAGAAGGATAATATTGATTATAAAATTGGATATGTGCTTTTGCAGACGAATATGCAGATGTTGAAGCTTAATGTGAAAAAGGCTGAAATGTGGGCAGAACGTGGAATCCTTATGTGTGTACAATGGGGGCATAGCCAGAGAATACTGGATTTTCTTTATCAAAAAGCAGAATGTCATATGTTTCTTCAGGAAAAAGAAAAGCTGGCAGATTGTCTGGAAAAAATAGAGCAGATACAACAGATACAAAGAAAGCGTCAGGGTGAGAGTGAGTTTGCAATATGGCAGCTTCGTGGTCAGCTTGCAGCTATGGATTAGAATATGGAAGAAGCCGCCTATTGTATGGAACAAGCAACGGAAAGGTGCAAAATGTACTGTGGTGAGAAAAATCAGATATATTCTGCCATGTCAGAGGAACTGGCACGAATGTACAATGCCGCCGGACGAAGGGAAGAGTCGTTGGCATGTCATCTTGCGGTTCGCAATCAGCTGCTTAAGAATGGCTATCGTGAGGGCTCTATACTTCTGATGGTGGACAACAATATGAGTGTAGTCTACCTGGACTTGGGAAGACCGGAAGAAGCGATCCCATATCTGACAGAGGCGCTGGAGCTTGCGAAGGAGAATGGACTTGTAGGTCCGGCAGTTGCAGAGCCTACCTGGAATCTGGCACGCGTTTACCGCGCACTTGGAGATGAAGAAAAAGAAGATATATATCTGAAAGCCGCCGTGGAAGGCTTCCGGGAATGCTACCCACCGGAACATCCCAAGCGGATCGCAGCTGAACAGAGACTGAAAGAACGCCAGGGGGAATGAACCTGGCGTTCTTTCTGCTTTTATGGAAAGATGTGCGGCGGTATACTTAAAGCTGACTACAACTAATCCTATTGACATACTAGGATACTTTATAGTAACATAAATCAAAATCGTCCCAGCTCTTTGCGCGAAGGATATTTTTTGTCTGAAAGGAAAGATGGAGCTGGGGAGAGACTAAATTTACCGCCGCAGGAGGATAATCATATGAGCGAAATCACTGCAACCAAAGAGCAGCAGAATAAATACGAAGCTTTAAAAGAATACTTACGCAGTCTGGGAAGTGTGGCTGTGGCTTTTTCAAGCGGGGTGGACTCCACGTTTCTTTTGAAAACAGCACACGATGTGCTGGAGGATAAATGTATCGCGATTACTGCCATGTCCTGTTCTTTCCCGAAGAGAGAACTGGAGGAGGCGAAAGCCTTCTGTGAGAAGGAAGGAATCCGACACATTACAGTAGAGTCTGAAGAATTGGAAATTGAGGGCTTCTGCCAGAATCCTGCCAATCGTTGCTATATCTGTAAGAAAGAGTTATTTGAGAAAATTTGGGACATTGCCAGAAAAGAGGGGCTGAATGCAGTGGCAGAGGGTTCCAACATGGACGACAATGGTGATTACAGACCTGGTTTACAGGCTGTTGCAGAGCTTGGAGTGAAGAGCCCGCTGCGCCATAGCGAATTATATAAAGAAGACATCCGCGCCCTGTCCAAAGACCTTGACCTTCCCACCTGGGAGAAACAGTCCTTCGCCTGTCTTTCTTCCCGTTTTGTGTACGGCGAGACCATCACGAAGGAGAAACTTGGCATGGTAGATAAGGCAGAGCAGCTTCTTCTGGATCTGGGATTTCATCAGCTACGTGTGCGTATTCATGGTACACTGGCACGAATTGAAGTACTGCCAGATGAACTCCAGAAAGTCCTGGAGAACCGCAACCAGATCGTGAAAGCCTTCAAAGAATATGGCTTTACATACGTGACCATGGATCTCCAGGGATACCGCATGGGAAGTATGAATGAAACATTGAAGAAATAGTTTTGGTTTACGTTGTGAACGGTAGGCTTGTAATGTATAAAAGTTGTGCATTGCTATAATTATGAGACCAAACTTTTGGACAGAGATGAAAGATTCTCTGTCTTTTTTTGATATTATCGTCTATACTATGCTGTTAGTTAATTGTTTTAAATGCGGTTTTACGCTATCATTAAATTAATCGTCTGACAAATTTTGGGAGGGAGTATGCTGCTGGCTCATTTGCAGAATAGCAGGTTATCCATTTTGGGGAAGTGTTTAGTGTTATACAGCAGATATTAATGGAAAAATCTTTGCCTCTGGAGTGTGTTTGAAAAGACGAAAAAAAGAATAGCGAGGTAAAGCGTATGAGAAACAGACGACTGGCACTGGCTGCAGCATTGCTGCTGGCAATCACAAGTGCAGACGGAGCAGCACTGGCAGTAAGTGGAGCTGATTTTTCTTCTGAGGAAGTAGCAGAAGCAGTATTTGGCGAAGTGGAGAATGAGGGTCTGGATAATCAGGATGAGGTTCAGGAACAGGTTCAGACTCCGGAGATGGATCAGGTGGAGGATCAGTCATCCGAGGATTCATTCTCAGATGCGTCTGGCATGGAAGCAGCTGCAGAATGGCAGAATGAGGAAGCGGCAACAGCAGACGAAGCCCTGGTTTTTTCAGATGGAGAAGACACAGGAATTACCTACACCTTGTCAGATGATGGGAAACTGGTAATTTCCGGAACTGGAAGCATCGCAGATGATGCATTTGCTGGCAACACTAAAATAACAAGCGTGGTTATCTCTGAAGGAGTGACCGGCATTGGTTCCGGCGCATTTACTGGCTGCACCAATCTGACAAGTGTGACAATTCCAGAAGGTGTAACAACCATAGATGGTATGACCTTTGGCAATTGCACCAGTCTGACAAGCGTAACCATTCCGGGAACGGTAACCTCTATAGAAGTTCAGGCATTCTGGAATTGCAGCAGTTTGACAAGTATAACTATTCCTGCAAGCGTAACAAGCATTGGAAGCGGTGTATTTCAGGGGTGTACCAGTCTGACAAGTGTAAAGCTTTCAGAGGGCCTGACCAGAATTGGAGATCAGACTTTTGGCAGATGTAATGCGTTAGAAACCATAGAAATCCCGGCAAGTTTGACATCTATAGGAAATGATGCGTTTAAAAAATGTGCCAAGCTGAGAAGTATCCGCTGCTATGCAAATAGCAGCACGTGGCAGCCCAGATACATTTGTGATTCAAATACAACCGTATATTACAGTTACAATCCGAACCATACCCATTCCTACAAGTCACATGTGATAAAAATGAGTGGCTGTACCTATTCAGGATCCGAAGAAGAAATCTGTGAATTTTGCGGTGATTACTATACAAAAGAAACACCGGCACTTGGTCATGACTGGAACCGTGGGGAAACAACAGAAGATGCTTCCTGTGAAAGTGACGGAGAAAAAACTTATACCTGCAGAAGATGTGGTGACAAAAAGAAAGAGACAATTCCAGCAACCGGACATAGCTGGGTAAGGTCATGGCATGAAGATGCAACCTGTACAGATGACGGAGTCGATGAATACACCTGCAGATATTGCGATACGGAAAAGAGAACTACAATAAAAGCAACCGGACATAAATTTTCTGCATGGGCAGTAACACAGGAAGCAACTGTGGATGAGGAAGAAGTCCAGACACGTACCTGCAGTGCATGCGGTGAGCAGGAAACAAAAATTACCCGGGACAGACTGCAGCCAACAATGAAATTGAATCAGTCCAGTATTGTGTTGAAGACCAGACAGAAGACGAAGTGTCTGAAAGTAACCGGGCTTGCAAAGGGAGATTTCATTTCCACCTGGAGTACGGATAACTGGAGTATTGCAGATGTATCTGTTAGTTCAGATGGAACCTGTAACATTACCGCCGGTAAAACTACAGGCAAAACCCGTATTCACATATACCTGAACAGCGGATATGAAAAGTCTGTTACCGTAAAAGTCCAGAAAACCGCTGTAAAAACCACAAAGATCAAAGGTGTGCCGAAAACACTGAAATTAAAGAAAAATCAGAAATATTCCCTGAAACCGGTTTTAAAACCAGTAACAAGCAAAGAAAAAATCACCTACAAATCCAGCTCCTCCAAGGTGGTAAAGGTAGATTCCAAGGGCAGAATTACTGCAAAGAAAAAAGGAACAGCCGTAATTACGGTGAAAGCAGGGAAGAAAACAGTTAAGTGTAAGGTGACTGTGAAATAACGTATATTTTGAAAGGACAGGAATGAAATATTTTCTGTCCTTTTTCATGAATATTTATTGATTCTTTTTCTCACATTTCCTATAATAAGCCTATGTGTTATAAATTTACCCATGTGACATGTAAAAACGCCGGAAAGGATATTGTATCCCGTAGAAGTCAGCGATGCATTTTACCTGTTGCAGGGGCTTTTTGTTTTGAAGATTTGGGATTTCAAACACGCTCTGGTCTGCCATGGCAGCAGGTCTTTGGACAGTGTTGCAGACAGAAATATATATTGAGTTAAGCTGCGGTATCAGGTGCCGTGAGGGAGTAAAAGAGTATGAAGAAAAAATGTGTGGCAATGATGTTAATCGCAATAATGACCGCATCTTTAGCTGGCTGTGGAAGCAGCAAAGATGGAAGCGGTAAATCTGTAAAGCTGGATCCGGATCACCCGGTGTCCCTAACAATCTGGCATTATTACAACGGTGCCCAACAGGCAATGTTTGACACCCTTGTAAAGGAATTTAACGCCTCCGTTGGAAAAGAGGAGGGTATCTACGTGGAGAGCTACAGTCAGGGTTCCGTATCCGACCTTGAGGAAGCAGTCAACAGCTCTTTGAATGGAGAAGTAGGAGCAGAAGAACTGCCGGATATTTTTTCTTCCTATTCTGATACTGCTTACGCAGTACAGCAGCAGGATAAGCTGGCAGACCTTTCCGTGTATTTTACAGAAGATGAGCTGTCCAGGTATGTAGATTCCTACATCCAGGAGGGCTATTTTAACCAGGATGGCGCTTTATATCTTTTCCCGGTTGCCAAATCTACAGAGATCACCATGATCAATAAGACTGACTGGGAGCCTTTTGCAGAAGCCACTGGAACTACAGTGGATGAACTTGCCACTACAGAAGGTATTACAGAGGTTGCACAGCGCTACTATGAGTGGACGGATGAGCAGACCCCGGATGTGCCGGACGATGGAAAAGCATTCTACGGCAGAGACTCCATGTCCAACTATTTTATCATTGGCATGAAGCAGATGGGAAAGGAAATTTTCCAGGTGAAAGATGGAAAAATGACCTTAAACACAGACGAAGATCTGATCCGCCGCCTTTGGGATAATTACTATGTACCATATATGAAGGGCTATTTCGCATCTCTTGGAAAATTCCGTTCCGATGATGTGAAGACAGGAGATATTCTTGCATACACAGGCTCCACATCTTCTGCCGTATACTTCCCGGATACCGTGGAAAAAGAGAATGAAAGCTATCCGATTGATTACATCGTATGTGATTCTCCGGTTATGGAGGGCGGCGAGAACATAAAAGTTCAGCAAGGTGCCGGAATGGCAGTGACTAAGTCTGATGAGGAACATGAGTATGCTGCAAGTGTATTCCTGAAATGGTTCACACAGAAGAACCAGAACCTGCGCTTTGTATGCGAATCCTCCTATATGCCGGTTCTGAAAGAAGCCAACAGCGTAGACGCACTGGATTCCGTTATCAAAGAGAATAATATAGAAGTCAACCAGAAGGTTTACGATTGTTTCACAACGGAAATGGAAGACTTTGATAAAACAAGTTTCTATACAATTGGAGCCTTTGACAATAGCTACAGCGCCCGTAAGATCCTGGATTATTCTCTGGCTGACAAGGCAAAGGCTGATAAAGATGCCATGGACGCTGCAATCGCAGACGGAGAGATCCGGGAAGAGGCTCTTGCACAGTATCTGACAGATGAGAATTTCCAGAGCTGGTATACAGAATTCTGTCATAGCCTGGAGCAGGATTAAAAAACATTCCCGCAAACAAGGAGGTGAGGAAGGCTGTGAAGAAAAAGAAATCTCTTTGGAATATATTTCTGATTCCTATACTGATCATTGTGTTTGTACAGGGTGCAGTCCCATTCCTGACATTGATTTTCAGCGGAATCCGCTCAAACATGGAGAATGCGGTTATCGGTCTGGACAGTCATACGGTGGAGAACCGTAAGGTGGTTCTGGAGAACGATATGATCGAGCAGTGGAGCAGCGTGTACAAGGAAAGTGATAGTCTTTCCTCTGCGCTGACAAAGGTATTGAGCGATCATCAGATGGATATGCAGGGCTTCATGGGCTCAGGGAAAGTCCAGGAGGAATATCTGGAAACGGTTTTTTATGATATGGTGGAGGTTTTGCAGTACAATTCCACTTCTGGAATTTTTCTGGTTCTGGGAAATGACGGTGATACAGATTCGGAAGGGGAATACAAAGGTTTCTGGGTGAGAGACTCAGATCCCCAGACCAAAACGGCTTCCCGCACGGATCTGCTGATGGAGCGTGGAAGTAAGGTACTGTCGCAGAATATGTCCATTTCACTGGATACTTCCTGGCATACAGATTTCCACTTCCAGGGCAATGGGAAAAGAGATGCCGATGACTTTTTTTACCAGCCATATATAACAGCAGAAAATTACGTTGATTCCCGCACCAGTATGAAAAATCTGGGCTATTGGTCGAAGCCGTTTATTCTGGAAGATTTCTATAAGGATAACCATAAGATGATCACATATTCGGCACCTCTTGTTTATGATAAAACCGTTTACGGTGTGCTTGGAATTGAAGTGGGAGTGAATGATCTGACCAAATTTTTTCAAGTAAAAGATCTGGATTCCGATCTGAATGCAGGATTTGCCCTTGTGGTAGACCATGGAGATGGAAATTATGAGGGAATTGCCGGTGAAGGTGCGCTGTATGATGCGGCCTGCCGGGACGGAAGTGACTTTGTTCTGGCGGAGCCGGTGCAGGGGAATCTGAGGCTGGTACAAGGAGCTGCCATTGGGAAACAGAAGATTTACGGACTTGTGAGCAATCTGGAGTTGTACAGCAGAAATGTGCCGTATGAAGATACACAGTGGGCATTGTGCGGTTTTGTTACAGAGGATTCTGTGTATGGATTGATTTCCGATGTTTATGAGAGAATTCTGGGAGCGATTCTGGGAAGTGCCCTGATGGCGGTTATTCTGGTTTATTTTCTTGTCCAGTATGCGACGGAACCGGTTTACCATCTGGTGGAGAGTGTACGAGGCGGAGTGAAGGGAATTCACGGTTTTCAGGAGTCAGGTATTCAGGAGCTTGATGAGCTCCATAAAGTGATAGAGAATCTGACGGATACCCAGATGCAGACAGAGAATCAGCTTCTGGAGGAAAAGGAGCGCTATCGGATTGCGGTAGAAAGTTCCCAGGATGCCTTTTTTACCTACAAATGTAAGGAAAAACTGCTGGAAATAGTTAACAGTAAAGGCAATGACGGTGTATGGGACTGCGGAAAGCATCCGGAATTTCTTGATAATGACAGTATCCATCCGGCAGATAAGGCAAAGCTGGTGAACGCAGTAAAAAGCTCAGACGGCGTTCTGGATGTTGACTTTCGTCTGCAGCATGCCAATGGAGAATTTCAGTGGGTAAATCTATCCGGAAGCATTACTTTTGATGAGAATAAAGAGCGCAGCAGGGTCGTTGGCTGTATTCACAATGTGCATCAGCACAAGCTTCTGGAGCAGGCGCAGAAAAGAAAGCAGATTTATGACTCCATTACCTCTTTTTACCGCCTTGGAAGCGGACTGGAAGTTGTGGAAACACTGTGTCGGGATGACCCGGAAGGGGTACTGGTACTTCTGGAAATCCAGCAGTTTTCCAAAATCGATGAGCGCTATGGCCTGATCTTCGGAGATATTATTCTGGAGCAGTTTGCCGGTCTGCTGGCGAAGCGCTTCCAGGAGGACGGTTTAAACGGTGGTATTTATATCAGGGCTGGTGCAGACCAGATGCTGGTATGGCTGCCGGTATGTACGACCGGACCGATCGTGAGAAGTGTGCAGGGACTGGAAAAGGAGTTTGGGGCGCTTACAGATGAGAAGCATCTGTCCCTTTCCCTGAAATGTGGAATCGCAGTTACAGGCAGCAGAAATTCGCTGTCTGAGGCACTTGAACAGACGAAGACTGCTCTTACAGCTGCACGTCATGGAAAGCAGGAAATCATGTTCTATGAGGAGCTTTCAACGGTGGAAAAAGCCTGTGCGGTTGATGTGGCATTTGCGGAGGTGGCTTCTCTGGAACGTCTGAAGGAAATGACACTTTCCTCTATAGCTCTGAACCTGTTTGACAGAGATGGTGATACTTCTGTGGTTCTGGATATTCTGGCGTTGAAGCTGCAGGAGAAATACCATCTGACAGACATTGTGATCACCCATTTCAACGGGGAATATATGGTAAATAACCTGCTGTACTGCTGGAAAACCTGGGAAAAAAAGGATGGCTGGGACGGTATGGTCCACTGTTCTGAGAAGCAATACCAGCACTTTGTGGAGACACAGGAAATGCAGCAGCTTCTGACTTCCGGGGAAAGCATATGGAAAGAGCCGCTGATTCAGCCTTTTGCTTCAGGCAGAAACGATATTGTATTCCATATGACAGATAACGGACAGTATTCCGGAAGTATTGTATTCCGGGACATTGACCAGGATGTTCTGGAGAAAAAAGAAGAGTGTAAGTGTCTGGAAGAAATCAGCGCAATTATTCAGAACCGGTTGAATCTGGAGCGTCACGATCTTTCTGCCAAGGCGAAATCGGATTTCCTGGCCCGTATGTCTCATGAGATCCGTACTCCTATGAACGGTATTATAGGTATGACGGAGATTGCATTGAAAGATGGACAGACTGAGGAGCGGCGGATCGACTGTCTGAGAAAAATCGAGTACTCCTCGGAATATCTGCTTGGACTTATCAACGATATTCTGGATATGTCCAAGATCGAGAGCGGAAAGATGAGGCTGATCGAAGAAAAATGCAATCTCATGGAGATGATACAGGGACTTCGTCCTTTGCTGGAAGCGAAGCTGAACGAAAATAACATTCAGTATATAGCAGATATCCAGCTGAAAAACCATTGGTTTATGGCAGATTCCCTGCGGCTGAACCAGGTTCTGGTAAATCTTCTGGGAAATGCGCTGAAGTATTCCAGACCAGATGGACATGTGTGGCTGACCGTTCGCGAAACAGAAGAAGAGAAAGGCTTTTCCAATCTGTATTTTCAGGTCAGGGATGATGGAATTGGAATTGCACCTGAGAAACAGCAGCTTATTTTCCGGCAGTTTGAGCAGGCGGATAATTCTGAAAATGCAAGAAAACAGGGCACTGGTCTTGGTCTTGCCATCAGCAGAAGAATTGTGCGGATGATGGATTCCGATATTAAGTTGGAAAGTGAGCCTGGTAAGGGAAGCAGCTTCAGCTTTAACGTGAAGCTTCAGCCGGTAAGCGGAGAGAAGACTACGGTCACCAGCCAGCCGGAGGAGATCAGCTTCCCGGGAAAAAGAATCCTGGTGGTTGAGGATAATGAGCTGAATATGGAAATTATCTGTACTATCCTTGAAAATTACGGAATTAAAACCGAGCAGGCAGTTAACGGAAAAGAAGCTGTGCGGCGCATGGAAGAATCCGTTCCCGGATATTACGATATGATCTTTATGGATATTATGATGCCGGAAATGGACGGACTGGAAGCAACCCGGACTATCCGGAATCTGGATCGTGAGGATTGCAAAAAGATTCCGATTTACGCAATGAGCGCCAACGCTTTCGACGAGGATGTGAAACGTTCCCTGGCAAGCGGTATGAACGGACATCTTTCCAAGCCTGTGAATCTGCAGGTGCTGGAGAAAACGCTGCAGAAAGTGCTGGGATAAAAATAAATGGTTTTTTAATGCATCTTGTGCAATATATTGACAGTTTGTGATAACCCCGTCTTTTACAGACGGGGTTATGTTATATTTATGGCAATATAGAAGGGAGCGATCACAAGCATGAAATATCAGAATATCATAGATAACATGACCCTGAAGGAAAAAGCCGCATTCCTCAGCGGAAAAAGCGAGTGGCAGACAAGAGATTTCCCGCGTCTGGATATCCCGGCGATTTTCTGTTCAGACGGACCGAATGGTGTGCGTAAACAGGCAGGAGCAGGAGATCATCTGGGAATCAATCCAGCAGTACCGGCAACCTGTTTTCCTACAGCGGCAGCTATGGCAAACAGCTGGGATGAAGAGCTGGAGCAGAGGGTAGGCGTTGCCCTTGGTGAAGAATCCATGGAAGAAGACGTAAACGTTCTTCTTGGACCTGGACTGAACATTAAGAGAAATCCTCTCTGTGGACGTAACTTCGAGTATTTTTCCGAGGATCCCTATCTTTCCGGAAAAATGGCAGCTGCTTTTATCCGCGGTGTGCAGAGCACAGGAGCAGCAGCCTGTGCAAAACATTTCGCTGTAAACAGCCAGGAACTTCGCCGTATGGCAATGAATGCGGTGGTAGATGAGAGAACTCTCCGTGAAATCTACCTCACCGGTTTTGAGATTGCCATCAAAGAGGGTGGCGCGAAAACGGTTATGAGCAGCTACAACGAGGTAAACGGTGTTTACGCCAACGAAAACGAGCATCTGCTGAAAGACATTCTCCGCGATGAGTGGGGCTTCGAAGGCTCTGTTATCACTGACTGGGGCGCTTCTAACGACCATTCTCTCGGTGTAAAGAACGGTTCCACTCTGGAAATGCCGACTCCGGGACTTGATGCGGCAAGAGAGCTTCTTGCCAGCGTAGAAAGCGGCAAGATCAGCGAGAAGGACATTGACGAGCGCGTAGACGAGCTTCTTGATCTGGTACTTACTACCACCGAGAATGCAAAGCATTATAAAAAAGTGGCGGACAAGAAAGCCCTTCATGAGGAGCACCACAAGCTGGCACGTCTTGCCTGCGAGAACAGTGCAGTTCTTCTGAAAAATGAGGACGGAATCCTTCCGGTTGGAGCGAAGGTTCAGGCAGCCATAATCGGTGACTTCGCTTTTGACCCAAGATACCAGGGGGCAGGTTCTTCCATGGTAAACTCCACAAAAGTAGATTCCATCAAGGACATGCTGGAGACCAGCGGAATCTCTGTGACTGGAATTGTACGCGGTTATCAGCGCGATGGCAAGGAAGACGAAGCTATGAAAAAAGAGGCCGTAGATCTTGCCCGCCGTTCTGATGTGGTTCTGTTTTTCTTCGGATTGAACGAGAAAAGCGAGACAGAAGGTCTTGACCGCAAGCATCTCCGCATTCCGCAGAACCAGATCAACCTGATCCAGGAGCTGGCAAAAGCCAACGCAAACATGATTGGTATCATCAGTGCAGGTTCTGTTATTGAAATGCCATGGCACCATCATTTCAAAGCCCTGCTTCACACCGCTCTCATGGGTCAGGCAGGTGCAGGTGCAGTGCTTGATATTCTTTCCGGTAAAGTCAACCCATCCGGAAAGCTTGCTGAAACTTACATTAAGAAATATGAGGATACTCCTTCTTACAATTACTATCCGTCACAGGAGCGGAACTCTGAGTACAGAGAGGGAATTTACGTAGGATACCGCTACTTCGACACCGCAGGTGTGCCGGTAAACTATCCATTTGGATATGGTCTTTCCTACACTACATTTGAATATGACAATCTTCAGGTGAAGCCGGATGGGGCGACGTTTACCCTTCGCAACACCGGAAAGTATGATGGTGCAGAGATTGCCCAGCTTTATGTAGGACTTTCGGGAGCAAAAGTTTTCCGCCCGGTCAAGGAACTGAAAGGTTTTTCCAAGGTGTTCTTAAAGGCAGGCGAGGAGAAAACCGTTACCATTAAGTTCGACGACAAGACATTCCGTTACTGGAATATGAAGACAAATAAATGGGAAGTAGAAGGCGGCGTTTACAGCATTATGATCGGTGCAAGCTGTGCGGATATCCGTCTTCAGGATTCTCTTGCCATTATCGGAACCACTGAGGTAATGCCATACTATACCAACCGCGTTTCTTCTTACGTGGAGGGAAAAATCCAGCAGGTCGGAAATGAGGAGTACGAGACGATCCTGGGACATTCCATTCCGGACGGAAGCTGGAGCGGCGAGCTTGGCATGAACGATGCCCTTTGCCAGATGTATTACGCGAAGAGCGGAATTGCCCGCTTCATCTGTAAAAAGCTGGGCGAAAAGCTGAAAAAGAGCGAGGCAGCGGGAATTCCGGATCTCAACACCTTGTTCCAGTACAACATGCCATTCCGTGCAATCGCTAAGATGACAGGCGGCATGGTTTCTATGGAAATGGTAGAGGGACTTCTGAAGGTTGTAAACGGCCATTTCAGCGGACTTGGAAAAGTAATCAGCGGATTTTTCAGAAACCAGAAGCTGAACAAGCAGTATGAGAAAGATCTGGAAGAGCAGAAATAGGAGGAGTATCATTATGGGAAAAATCAAACAGTTAATCGAAGATCACCCGAATATCTGGGAATTTATTAAATTTAACGTATTATCCAACTGTGCAACTATTACAAACTTCATTATCATGTGGCTGTGCACCGGTTTTATTTTCAAAAGCTTTGCAAATACACCATTTAAGTTTCTGGTGTTCAATTACGCTGATAATATCGAGTCCAATCTTGGTTTATGTGGATTTTTAAGCTTTTTGGTTGCAACTGCAGCAGCCCAGACCGTAAACTTCTTTGTACAGAAGAACCTGGTTTTCAAATCCAATGCAGCGTTTGAGAAGGCTGTACCGAAATACATTGTACTTGCAGTTGTGCTGGTGCTTGTATCCGCAGCACTTCCGGCTTACAGCCAGAGCTTTTTCGTAAACATCGGTATTTCCGAAGCACTTGCACCTACACTCGCAAATGTTCTGAACATTCTGGTTCAGGTAGTTCTCAGCTACCCGACCATGAAATTCTGGATCATGCCGAACAAATAAAGATGATTGTTCTTTACCCGGATTGCCTTGCAGTCCGGGTTTTTTAATGCTAGAGCGTGTTTGAAAAAGGCTTTCTGCAAGATGTGCGTCACAATTTGTGGGAGATTTCGCTCGGATGAGGGCGCCGTAGCGGGCTACGGCAACCGAATTCGGGTGAAATCTCCCGCAAAGTGGGGCGTGCAGATTGCGGGAATGATTTTTCAAACACGCTCTAATATTAAAAGGCGGAATTTAACAATTTAAACACATTTTTCCCACAAAGAGAACACAAATTGTCTCTATACTGTGAACTATCAAATGAAAAGAACATAAAGGAGTTTCTAAAGGAGGCTTTTATCATGAAGAATAGAAATGAAGAATTAAAGAGAAAACTTAAAAAGGCAGCAAGCATTAGTCTTTGTGCAGTACTGGCAGGCGGCCTTGCAGCAGGAACATATACAGGAGTTAACTATCTGACAGGCTATGAGCAGAACGTACAGGCAGCAAGCGAAGGTAAAGTTGAGCTGCTGAAATCCGAGAAGAAATCAGATGATTCCAAGGATGACAGCAAAGATGAGAGTACAGCAAAGGGTAGCCTTGATGTATCTGATATTGTAGAAGAGGCAATGCCAAGTATCGTTTCCATTACAACCAAATCTGTAGAAGAGGTTCAGAACTACTACGGAATGTTTGGCCAGTACGGTGCTTATTCACCATCCCAGGAACAGGAGGTTCAGGGAAGCGGTTCAGGTATTATCATTGGTAAGAACGATTCCGAGCTTCTGATCGCAACCAACTATCATGTAGTAGAAGGTGCGGAGACTTTATCTGTTGGCTTCTGTGACAGCACAGCATGTGAGGCTAAGGTAAAAGGTTATGACAGCGAGAGGGATCTTGCAGTTGTAGCAGTTTCCCTGGATGATATTGACAGCGATACAATGGATGCCATTACGATTGCAACTATCGGTAATTCCGATGACCTGAAGGTTGGTGCACAGGTTGTTGCAATTGGTAACGCACTTGGTTATGGTCAGTCCGTAACAACCGGTATTGTAAGCGCCAAGAACCGTCAGCTGAATTCTGATGATACAGTCGGCGATTATGACAGCGACAGCAATTCCGCTACAAACCTGATCCAGACAGATGCAGCAATCAACCCAGGCAACAGCGGTGGTGCTCTTCTGAACATGAACGGTGAGGTTGTTGGTATCAACTCTGCAAAGCTTGCTTCCACAGCGGTTGAGGGTATCGGTTATGCAATTGCAATTTCTGATGTAACAGATACGCTGGAGAGCCTGATGAATGAGGAGACCAGAGATAAAGTTGATAACCACGGTGTTCTGGGAATCACAGTTCGGAGTGTTGACAGTGAAGTAAGTGAAGCATATGGTGTTCCGGAAGGCGTTCTTGTAAGAGACGTAACAGAAGGCGGTGCAGCTGATAAGGCTGGCATTGAAGCAAAATCCATCATTACAAAATTTGCAGGCAAGGTTGTTACAACAAAGGAACAGCTGGTTGATTTCCTTTCCTACTACGAGCCTGGTGAGGATGTAGAGCTTACCATTGAAGTTCCGGATGGAAAAGGTTACAAAGAAGAGACAGTAACTGTAACTCTTGGCGAGAACACAAATACACAGAGTACGGATTCCAAGGACAACGGTGACGGTCAGGGAAGCAGCCAGGATGATAATCTTCTGGAAGACTGGGAGAATAACGAAGGCGGCTCAGGTCTCCAGTACGGCGAGGGCTGGAATTAAACACTTGGGCGAATACGCTCTAGTAAGGCATACAGATTGCCGGAATGCTTTTTAGACACGCTCTAAGGCAGGAGAACCGGGATTGATTCAGCCACGGAAATGTAAATAATAGAATGAGAGAGGTTCATCTGTAAAAAAGGTGAACCTCTTTTTTCGGGCAAAATTTCCCACAAAGCGAGGCATGCCGGTTGCGAAACAGATTTTTCAAATATACTCTGCTTTGAAATAGTTAGAAAACACATAGAAAACTGAATAATAGATTGCGTAACCTACCTTAAAAAGGTATAATTATTTTATTGTCTGCAGATTGCGGCATAATATTTTTAAGAGTTATACGAAAAAGGAAAAGAGTCAGTAAAATGAACAACGAAAGATTTCTGGTTTTCGATATAGATGATACCTTATACAGCCAGATGGAGCCGTTGCTTACAGCCTGTGAGTTCAGTCTGGGCAGGAAGCTTCCGGATCCGGAGCTGTTTTACCGGATTTTCGGGAAAAGAAGCGCTGAAATGTTTCTGTTCAGCGAGAGTGGACAGGTTTCCATTCATGAATCCCGGATTTACAGAATTGAAAATACTATGAAAGACCTGGGAATTCCCTTTACCAGAGAGCAGGCAGAGCTCTTCCAGAAGAGATATAAAGAGAATCAGTCCCATCTTCATGTTTCAGGGGTAATGACACAACTGCTGGACGAATGCGAAGCTGCCGGAGTGAAAATGGGCGTGATCACCAACGGACCTTTTTCCCATCAGGTTCAGAAGTTCCACACACTGGGACTTGATAAATGGTTTACAGAGGATCAGCTGATCGTGTCTGCAGGTGTGGGCGTGGTCAAGCCGGATGTGAAGATCTTCCGCATGGCAGAAGAAAAATGGGGAATGAAGCCGGAGAATACTTTTATGATCGGGGATTCTCTGGAGAATGACATTGCAGGTGCAAAAAATGCCGGATGGAAGACCATCTGGATGAACCATCACCGTTATACGGTTCCGGAAGGTATGGAAAAACCAGATTATATTGCATATACAGAGGAAGAGTTGAGAAAGCTTATTGTCCAAATATGCTTTACAACGAAGAAGGATGGATAAAGTATGGTATCAGATTACAAAATCACCATGGAGCAGGCAGAATACGAGATGGTCTGTTACCGTAGGGTTTTTAACTTTGTAAGGCTTCTTGACCAGGAAAAACTGGAGAAATTGAATGCAGAAGGTCTGTTGGCAGCAGAGGGCGGACAGACAAAAAAAGCAGATTTGTGCATAGGACATTTTTGCCAGGGCTGTGTGGCAATGGAAGCCTTTTTACGGAAGGCAGAGCTGTGCAAGCTGGAATTTATTGGAGATGACATTTATCAGATCGTAGCAAATTATCTGGAAATTGACGGTAAGCCTTATGTAATGGAGCTTTTGAAGAAAATGGACAAAAACAGCCTGATCGACCGGAAAGATCATGAGCGCCTGATCAGAAGCCTTACCGGATATAACGAGAGACTGTATCAGGATGTTCTTACGAAGGCATACAACAGACGTTATTATGAAGAAGAATTGAAGTCCCAGATGGGACCGGCTGGAATTGCCATGATCGATCTGGACGATTTTAAGCTTTATAACGACACATATGGACATAATGCCGGGGATATGGCACTGACTGTTGTTGCAGAAACCATATGCAAGCATATCCGTAAGGATGATATTCTGATCCGCTATGGAGGGGATGAGTTTCTTCTGGTGCTTCCCGGAGTAACAGAAGTGAAATTTGCCGGAAGACTGCAGGAAATCCATGATAAGATCCATCTGGCTGCGGTGCCGGGATATGCCGGGATTCAGCTTTCTGTGAGTATTGGAGGAACAATTGCCGGGGCAGATGAAACGATCGGAAGTGTGGTAGGAAGAGCTGACCGCTTTATGTACCAGGCGAAAACCCGTAAGAATCTGGTGGTAACCGAGTCTAATGAGATAAAAGATGGAAATGCAGATGGCGCAGAGGTTAATCGTGATGAGCTGAAACAGCAGATTCTGATCGTGGATGATGCTGAGCTGAACCGTGATATTCTTGCGGAGATTCTGCACCATGATTTTAAGACTATGGAAGTAAGCAGTGGGGAGGAATGTCTCTCCGTGCTTCGGGAGTATGGTGCAGGAATCTCACTGGTGTTGCTTGATATTGTAATGCCTGGCATGGACGGCTTTGCAGTTCTTGAGGAGATGAACCGGAACCATTGGATCGAGGATATTCCGGTCATCATGATCTCCAGTGAGGAGACAGAATCATATATACGCCGGGCGTATGAAATGGGAGTTTCAGACTATATCAGCCGCCCGTTTGATGCCAAGGTTGTTTACCGGCGTGTATATAATACTATTAAATTATACGCAAAACAGAGGCGCCTAATCACACTTGTAACGGATCAAATTCGCGAAAAAGAAAAAAATAGTCAAATTTTGATAGATATTCTCAGCCATATCGTAGAATTTCGTAATGGAGAGAGCGGTCAGCACGTTCAGCACATAAAGATGTTGACCGGATTTCTGTTGGACAGACTGATGCAGAAAACGGACAAATATGATCTGAAATGGTCTGACCAGTACATGATCACAATTGCATCTGCCCTTCACGATATTGGTAAAGTGGGAATCGACGAGAAGATTTTGAATAAACCAGGCAGACTGACAAATGAAGAGTTTGAGGAAATGAAGAAGCATACCCTGATCGGTGCTTCCATGCTGAAGAGCCTGGGTGTTTATCAGAATGAAGAGCTTGTGAAGGTGGCTTACCAGATCTGCAGATGGCACCACGAGCGCTATGACGGCAAGGGCTATCCGGATGGTCTGAAGGGGGAAGAAATTCCGATTGCGGCCCAGGTGGTTTCTGTTGCGGATGTATATGATGCACTGACAAGCGAGCGTGTTTATAAGAAAGCATTTTCCCATGAGAAGGCTATGGAGATGATCCTAGCTGGTGAGTGTGGAACCTTCAATCCGCTGCTTCTGGAGTGTTTGCAGGATATTCAGGGCAATATCCAGGTGGAAATGAAGAGAGCAGCAGAGCAGCCTATGCTTGTGCAGAATTCTTATGTGGGGAAGATGATTGAGACGGTGCAGTAGGCATGGATTATTATAATGTAATATATTGCGGTATTGTTCGGCGAAGTGTTTTTGGTAAAAATCGTGAACAGCAGCATTTGCAGGTCGGGGGACCTGCGGGAGTGGGGGTAAGTTTTACTTTATGAAAAAGAAAATTCTTACACTGGCGGCAGTGGTAACACTGCCGTTTATTCTTCTTGTGATGTATCTTCTTGCCTCGATGGCAAGCTACAGCAATACCTACGATGAGATCGTAAGCAACATGACTGTGGCGAACAATTACAATCTGAATTTCAAAGAAGAGATGGATGAGAGCCTGTATAAGCTGGTTGTTGGCTACGTCACTCTGGATACCATCGAAACAGACAAAAGTCTTAAGAATCCATATACTTTAATAGATGAATTACGCAGCGAGTTTACCAGACTGACAGCCATTACCACAGAATCTGAGAGCAAGCTGTGGCTGGAGAGCCTTCTTCGCAATATCGATACCCTGAAAAAAAGGGTGGACGATATTGTGGACAGCATTTCTGCCGGTGGCAGATATAATGAGAATATTGAGAAACTGGACAACAATATTTACATTCTGACGGAATTGATCCAGGATGATATTCAGTATTATATTTATTATCAGACACGTTATATGGACAAGGTTACGGATACCCTGCAGGATCAGATCGGGCGGTTTATGGTGGTGTGCAGTGTGCTGATCGGCGTGCTGATCATTGTGGTTGCGGTCAGCGCGGTGATGATCGTTTCCGGTATTATACAGCCCATCAGTCAGCTGAACCAGGCTACGGAGAAAATCGCCCAGGGTGATTTCAAGGCCAGAGCCCAGGCGGATTCCGATGATGAAGTGGCTGAGCTTGCAGCGAGCTTTAACAAAATGGCAGGAAGCATGCAGTCCCTGATCGATAAGGTGAAGGAAGACGAGCGGAAAATGCGAAAAGCAGATCTGCGCCTTCTTCAGGAGCAGATTCAGCCTCATTTTCTTTATAATACGCTGGACACCATTGTGTGGCTGATCGAGTCCAATGAGCCGGACGAAGCGGTGACCATGGTTGTTACACTGTCAGACTTTTTCCGTGAGATCCTAAGCAAAGGGAAGGAATTTATCTCCATTAAGGAAGAAGAGAAGCATATCAGCAGTTATCTCCAGATCCAGGAAATGCGTTACCGGGATATTCTAGAATATGACATTCAGCTGGATCAGGTAATTTATAAATATCAGATTCTGAAGCTGACTCTTCAACCGGTAGTGGAAAATGCGCTTTATCATGGCATTAAGTATAAGCGTGCTAAGGGATGTATTCACATTCATGGGGAGAAAGAGGGAGATATTATCCGTCTGACTGTCCGGGATGATGGTGTGGGCATGGATGAGGAAGAGCTTGAACAGCTTTGCCAGCAGATTGAGAAGCCCTGCCAGGAGACGGAGAAGGGCTTTGGTCTGGCAAATGTAAATGAGCGTATCCACATGTATTTCGGACCGGAGTATGGAATGAAGATCCAGTCACAGAAGGGTAAGGGAACTACAGTGGAGATTGTAATTCCGGCTATTCTGGAAGCTCCGGTTGAGAAAACAGGGAATGATACAGCAAAAGTGGCTGAAGGCGGCAACAGCGTGAATTCTGACGCAAATAAAAAAATAAAAAGTAATCCGAAGCAGCAGAATGCCAATAAGATAATTGAAGGTGGACGGCCACAGCAGGAGGAGACAGGCGTATGAGACAGTTTATAAGAAAAAACATCTGGGCTGTGGCACCGGTTGTGTTTGTGCTTGTGGCACTGGTTCTTCTGGGAAGTCCTTTGAGCAGCAGTAAAGTGCAGGAAACTCCTGCTGAGGACGACAATCTGATCGTAGTAGGTGTTTCCCAGGTGGGAAGCGAATCTGTATGGCGAAGTGCCCACACTCAGTCCATTCAGGACGCGTTCACCAGGGCAAACGGCTACATGCTGATTTTTGACAACGCCAGACAGAAGCAGGCCAATCAGATCAAGGCCATCCGAAGCTTTATTTCCCAGCAGGTGGATTATATCGTACTTTCTCCTATCGAGGAATCTGGCTGGGACACTGTGCTTCAGGAGGCGAAGGATGCCGGGATTCCGGTAATTCTCATAGACCGTAAGGTTTCCGTGGATGATGACTCCCTCTATGCTTCCTGGGTTGGTTCCGATTTTGTCCGCGAAGGACAGGATGCCGGTTACTGGCTTGAGGATTACATGAAAAAGCAGGGCAGGGAAGATGACGAAATTAACATTGTAGTGCTGAAAGGAACCAAAGGCGCCTCCGCTACCATCGGCAGAACCCGTGGGTTCAATGAAGTGGCAAAGGTGCAGCACAATTGGAACATTTTGCAGCAGGTAGACGGAGAATTTACCACAGCCAAAGGAAAAGAAGAGATGGCAAGGCTTCTGGATCAGTATGATGACATAGATGTGGTGGTTTCACAGAACGATGACATGACTTTTGGAGCACTTGAAGCAATCAGAGAAGCAGGAAAAACAGCCGGAGTGAACGGCGATATTACGGTAATTTCCTTTGATGCAGTGGATGCCGGCGTGGAGCTGGTGCGGAACGGTGAGATCAACATTGATGTCCAGTGTAATCCTGACCAGGGAAAATACGTGGAGCAGATCATTCAGGATATGGAAGCTGGCAAAGAAATAGAGAAAGCATATTATGTTCCGGAGCGGGTGTATACCCAGGAGAATGTTGGGGAGGAAGAAAATGTTACGGAAGGTATTTCTGGTTGAAGATGAAACGGTGATCCGCGAAGGGCTCAGGGACAGGATTCCCTGGGATCAGTTCGGATACCGTTTTGTAGGGGAAGCAGCAGATGGGGAAATGGCTTTGCCCCTGATCCGTAAGACGAAGCCGGATGTATTGATCACGGATATTAAAATGCCTTTTATGGATGGGCTTTCCTTAAGTAAAATTGTGAGCAAAGAATTTCCGCGGATGAAGATTATTATTATCAGTGGTTATGATGATTTTGAATATGCAAGACAGGCAATTGAAGTTGGTGTTGACCAGTATCTTCTGAAGCCGGTTACCAGAATGAAGCTGAAAAATGTACTTCTTGAACTGAAAGATAAGATCGAGCAGGATCAGGAGCAGGAGGACTACCGTACCCAGTTCCAGAATGAGATCCAGGAGTATGAGCAGTTTTCCAGACGGCGTTTTATGGAAAAAATTCTGGAGGGCGAGCTGTCGGTTAAGGAGATTTATGATGAGGCAGAGCGTCAGTCCATAGAAATTACGGCAGCAGGATATAATCTGCTTTTCCTGTATTTACAGGAGAAAAATAAGGACAAGATGGCAGGATTTCTTCGGAAACAGGATGAAGTGCTCCACTATTTTCTACGCTATCCCCAGTATCTGCTTTTTCGCTGGAATGTAAACAGCTACGGAGTTCTGGTAAAGGGGGAATTGTCCCAGCTTCCGGAGCTGACAGATAATTGCGTGGAGTATGTGAAACGGACCTGCGAAGGGGAAGAGCAGATGGACTGGTATGTGGCGGTAGGAAAACCTGTGGAGAGATTGAGCCTGCTTTCCCAGTGTTATCAGAGCGTGAATCATTATTTTGCATATCGTTTTATGGTGCCGGGGCTGCATGTGCTTACAGAAGAAACTTTGGAGAGTTATGTAAACTCACAGGGAGAGAACCGTTTGGCGGCAGTAGATTCTTCACAGCTGAATCCTGAGATCATCAAGGATTTTCTCACAAAAGGAAGCAGCAGTGAGATACAGGAGTTTGCCCAGGGATATCTTGGCGGTATGAGTAAGGCACTGGAGTCCAGAATGTTCCGGGATTATGTGGTGCTTCATATTCGGTTTACAACTATTATGTATCTGGAATCCATTGGTGTGGAAAAAGAGGGTTATACAGAACGGATTGAGGGAAAATATCAGGATACCAGCATCAAGGCATCACAGGTGGCAGGGTATTGTGTGGACATTCTTCAGAGTGCCATTGATATCAGGGATGAGAAGAATGAGTCTCAGGGCAACAGCGCCATGAGGAAAGTGCTGGATTATATTGATGAGAATTACTATAAAGAGACCATTTCCCTGAATGAAGTAGCGGATGCGGTAAATATGAGTGCCAACTATTTAAGCGCAATTTTCAGCCAGAATATGCAGAAGACGTTTGTAGAGTATATTACCTGCAAACGTGTTGACAGAGCGAAAAAACTCCTGCGCGAGACGGACAAGTCGTCCGGAGAGATCGCACAGGAGGTGGGATATAAGGATCCCCATTATTTCAGTTATGTGTTTAAGAAAAAATCCGGGTGCAGCCCAAGGGAATATCGGAGTAAGGGGACTGCATGATATTCAAAATTAATTATGCGATTTCGGCAGTGATAACTGCCATGGGACTTCCTGCGAAGAGACAGGGAGTCCTTTTAATTTGTTTATGCTCATCTGGGCGGCCAGAGTACCAGGCTGGTGTGTCTGGTGTGTCAGTGTTGTGGCGCAGAGCAGACCAGATGTAGTGAGGTAGCTGGTATTGAAGGTGGCTAGTGCCTGTCTCTTATACACATCTCCGAGCCCACGAGACTCCTGAGCATCTCGT
>ENA-OYWV01000099-OYWV01000099.1-human-gut-metagenome-genome-assembly--contig:-NODE-99-length-34979-cov-8.358808_pt1 | contig 34979 bp, 23 predicted proteins | sample MGYA00244812_ERZ653400 | MGnify/ENA primary metagenome ERZ653400 (study PRJEB26926, sample SAMN06165097) | human gut metagenome | biome: ENVO:00009003; feature: ENVO:2100002; material: ENVO:00002003... | reverse complement strand
CGAGATGCTCAGGAGTCTCGTGGGCTCGGAGATGTGTATAAGAGACAGAAAAAGCATTAGAGGTCGCAGCGGCAGGCGGTCACAACGTTCTTATGATAGGTTCGCCTGGCTCAGGAAAATCAATGCTTGCAAAACGTATGCCGTCGATACTTCCTGCCATGACCTTTGAGGAGTCCATAGAAACCACAAATATCCATTCTGTGGCAGGACTTTTGGACAGCAACAGTCCTCTTATCACCGCCAGACCTTTCCGTTCACCGCATCATACAGTTTCACCAGCAGGACTTTCAGGCGGAGGCTCTGTGCCAAAGCCCGGCGAGATATCCCTTGCACATAACGGCTTGCTTTTTCTTGACGAGCTTGCAGAGTTTTCACGCCCTGCCCTTGAGATCTTACGTCAGCCTTTGGAGGACAGGCAGGTGACCATATCCAGAGTGTCAGGGTCGATAACATACCCATGTTCGTTCATGCTTATTGCTGCAATGAATCCATGTCCATGCGGATATTTTGGTCACCCCACAAGAAAGTGCATATGCTCTCCGAAACAAGTTTCAAGCTATCTTTCCAAAGTCAGCGGACCACTTCTCGACCGTTTCGACATTCATTTGGAGGTCGCACCTGTTGAGTTTGCAGATCTTTCTTCCACTGCCAAAGAGGAGTCATCAGCGTCCATAAGAGAGCGTGTTCAAAAAGCCCGTGACATACAAAACGAGCGTTTCAAAGGCACTAGCATAACCTGCAACGCACGAATAACTTCTGATATTCTTCACGAGGTCTGCCCTGTGACAGATGAGGCTTCGAAGCTTTTGGAGAACGTTTTTGACAGGCTGGGTCTTTCAGCAAGAGCCTATGACCGCATACTTAAAGTCGCACGAACTGTTGCGGATATGGACGGTGCAGAGGTCATAGACAAAAAGCATATCGCAATGGCTGTTCAGTATCGAAGCCTTGACAGAAAATACTGGAATGGGTGATATGTGCGTCACATAAAAGCTGACAGGAAACGGGCGAACACTGTTCGCCCCTACTATGGCGTATTCAATACATATGATAATTGCAGACGGTTTTTATTCCGTCTGTTTTTTTGTGCAAAAAAGTACGGGAACGCCCGAAACATTCCCGTACTGTCCTTATCACAATTCTATAATTATCCCTTAAAAATTCTATTCCAAAAAAATCAATCTGCCACTGCGTTCTTTGCGATAACGTCTGCAACAAGATTTGCAGGAAGCGGCTCGTAACGTGCTTTTTCAAATGTGAACACGCCCTGACCCTGTGTCATTTGTCTCAGAAGCAACGTGAAGTCTGCCATTTCAGCCATTGGAACTTCCGCAACTATTTCTGTCATGCCCTTCTTTTCCGCAGGATTCATGCCCAGAACTCTGCCTCTTCTCTTATTAAGCTCGCCCATCATGTCGCCAGTGTTATCGTCAGGTACGAAAACGCTCAAGGAGCCGATCGGTTCGAGGAGAACAGGCTCTGCCTGACGCATACCCTCTTTGTATGCGATAGAAGCTGCCATTTTAAATGCCATTTCTGAGCTGTCAACGGGGTGATATGAGCCGTCCACAAGGATAGCTTTCAGACCTACTACAGGGAAACCTGCGAGAACGCCTTTCTTTACGCTTTCCTGCAAGCCCTTTTCTACGGCTGGGAAGAAGTTCTTTGGAACTGCTCCGCCAAACACCTTTTCTTCAAATACAAGGTCGTCAGATACGCATGGCTCAAATTCTATCCAAACGTCGCCATACTGACCGTGACCGCCTGACTGCTTCTTATGTCTGCCCTGCACCTTGACTTTCTTTCTGATTGTTTCACGATAGGAGATCTTAGGCACAGAAGTTTCTACTTCAACGCCGAATGTTCCCGCAAGTCTGCCCACAACAGAATCAAGGTGAAGTCCGCCCAAGGTGCTGAGTATCATTTCGTTTGTTGACGGGTCGAGCTTGTAATCTATAGTAAGGTCTTCTTCCATAAGTCTTGTCATTGCGGCGGATATCTTGCTTTCATCGCCCTGCTTTTTAGCTCTTACTGCCATTTTGTAGCACGGCTTAGGGAAGGTCATAGGTGCAAACTTAACAACTCTCGTGGAGTCACAGATAGTATCGTTGGTGTTCACGTTCATCTTCATTGCAACAACGATATCTCCACAGCCTGCTTCGGCAACGTCTATCTGCTTTTTGCCCTGAAGCGTAACAAGCTTTCCGACCTTTTCGGTGCTTCCTGTGGTAGCGTTCACAACCTCCTTGTTAGGTGTAAGCTTTCCTGAAAATACCTTTATATATGACATCTTGCCAACAAATGGGTCAGCAACTGTCTTGAATACAAATGCGCTCATAGGGTCGCTTTCAACGCAAGCGACCTCAACAGCTTCGCCGTCTGCTGTTTCGCCTATCATAGCGTCCTTTTCTGACGGAGGAGGGAGCAGTAGGTCTATCTCCTTAAGGAGCATATCAACACCTGAGAGATCTGTGGAAGAAACGCAGGTAACAGGAGTTATAATGCCTGAGTTCATGCCGCTATGTATTCCGTCGGTAAGCTCTTTCTGTGTGAATGCTTCGCCTGAGAAGAACTTTTCAAAAAGCGCCTCGTCAGTTTCTGCAACGGCTTCGGACACGGCTTCGATAAGTCCGTCGATACGATAGCCCATTTTCTCTGATACCTCAGCTGTAGGCATATCAGTTTCAACTGCCTTGCCGTCTTCATACTTATATGCTTTCATCTCAATGAGATTTACATAAGAAACTATCTTTCTGTCTGCGATAACAGGCACAACAACAGGGCAAACTGTAGGTCCGAACTCTGCTTTGAGCTGAGTAAGAACGTTATTGAAGTTTGCGTTATCGTCATCAAGCTTTGTTACAACGAACATTGTAGGCTTGCCCATTTTCTTTGCAAGGTCATAAGCCTTGTGAGTACCTACACGAACGCCTGATTTACCTGATACAGTGATGAGTACGCAACCGCTTGCGGCAATGCCCTCAACAGCTTCGCCCTCATAATCGAACATACCGGGAGTATCAAGAAGATTTACCTTGAACTCGCCAGTTTCCAAAGAAGAAAGAGATGTGTAAACAGAACATTTTCTCTTTATCTCATCAGGGGTATAATCAGAAACAGTGTTTCCGTCAGTTATCTTGCCGAGCCTGTCAGTAGCTCCGCTTTTATATAGCAGTGCCTCAGTCAGAGAGGTCTTTCCAGAACCTGCCTGACCTGCAATAGCAATATTTTTTATTTTTGTGCTGTCGTATTTTTTCAAGTTGATCGCTCCAATCTATGCCGTTGGACGGCTTAATGTGATATGCAGTATAATTATATGTATCATTTACACAAAATATATCAACCGCATAAGATAATTATATACTATTTTCACATAAATAGCAAGGGTGGAAAGAAAAATTTCTTTCGTGAATGTGAACAAAGTTTAGACTTGTTATAAAGCAGATTGCACAAGGGCGAAAGAAGTGAGGAGTGAGGAATGAGGAATTAGGAATTAGAAATTAGGAATGAGCAAAGCTGCCCTCAAGCGCCGAGCGAAGCGATTTTGCGGCGGCAGGACTTGCCCGAATATCTGTAGGGGTGCGGTTATCAGAGATGTGTGAATGCAAAAAAAGCTCCCCGAGCGTTTCGGAGAGCTTTGCGTTATTTTACCCTTATGATAGGCTGAAGCTGTATCCCTTCAAGAGCCGACTGAATAGTTTCGGGTATGAGTTCAAACTCAGCCACTATGGAGTTTGGCTTCTTTTCACAGTTGTCCTGCGCATATGGTACGAAATAGTAGTTTCTCAGATTTTGCAGATAACCTATGTTTTTAGCACACCCTGCCAGTGCGTCATTTGTCGATATGGCGATGACCACGGGACGAGCATTTCTCAGATGACTTTTTACCGCCATGGTGGCTGGAGTGTCCGTCAAGCCAAGAGCAAGCTTTGCTGCCGTGTTTGAGGTGCAGGGTGCTACTACCATGATATCACACATCTTTTTCGGGCCGATCGGCTCGGCTTCTTCTATGGTGCGTATGACCTTGCGGCCTGCTATGGTTTCAAGACGTTTGATGTTTTCTTCCGCTGTGCCAAAACGTGTAGATATAGATGCGGCGTTGAAAGACATTATTGGCACAAGCTTTGCGCCCTGCTGCACAAGCCGTTCTGCGGCGGCAAATGCCTTTTCAAAGGTGCAGAAGGAGCCGGTCATGCAAAAGCCTATTCGTATGCCGTCAAGTGACATTCTTTGTTCCCCTTTCATTCAAAATGTCCGTGACTGTTCGGGCGATTATCTCTCCTGCAGTCATAGGTGCGGCTTTGGCTGGAAGTCCCAATGCCCATACCACACGCCTGTTCAGCTTTGCGGCAGTTTCATGATCTACTCCGCCAGGTCGGGAGGCAAGGTCTATGATAAGAGAGTTTTTATCCATTACGCCCAAAAGCTTTTCATCAAGTATCATGGCAGGGACGGTGTTTATTATTATGGTATACCCCGAAATATTGTCCGCAAGAGCTGTGATAAGTTCTGCCTTATAGCCTGCGCCCTCGGCTTCTGCAAGCGCAGAAAGCTTTCTTGCGGATATAGTCACATCTGCGCCGACAGCCCGAAAAAGCTTAGCGCAGGCTTTCGCTACTCTGCCATAGCCAATAACCAGGACGGTGGAACCGTTCACGGTAACAGCAAGCTCCTGCATGGCTATTTGCAAAGCACCCTCCGCCGTGGGGATACAATTTCTTATAACAAGCTCCTCTCGCTTATAGTAATCCTTAACATCGAAGCCGAGAGAGGAGAAATATTCTATTTGATCACGGCGAAGCAGACCGCCTGCCACGAGTGCATTTTTCTTTAAATGCGTTGAAACGTCACTGCATGATACCTTTACATTACGGCTAGAAGAGATATCCAGCCCGTCAGCTTTCATAAGAGGAAGTACGAGAACGTCCGCCTTTTCGGTGAGCTGATCGAGATGAGCGAGGGGGATAGTGTCCTCGCCTTTATCGTCCATGCCGTAAGTATAGACTCTGCCGATTTTAGCGAGAGTCTGAGCTGTATATGTTTGTCTTGCGTCACCGCCGACGCAGAGGAAAACTGTTTTTTTCATATGGATACCTCCTGTGGGACTATGCCTGATAGAGTTATATATAATTATATGTATCGGTGGGCTAAATGTTACCGGCAAAACAAAACGCCCTATCCCTGCAAAGCAAGAATTGCGGCGCTTTGATATGATATCATATTTCTATCTTGATAAACTTCGGCTCGTGCTTTTTGAAATAGGTCAGATACTTAAAGCCTGCCGCCTGCGCCATTTCTACGCCTGCGGAAATATCTCTGCCGATATCTGCGGTGCAGTGGGCGTCTGAGCCTATGGTCAATATCTCGCCGCCGAGGGCTTTGTAGAGCTTCACATAGCCAAGGTCCGGGAGTGGCTTGCCGTACTTCTGCCTTAATCCCGACACGTTTATCTCTATGCCCTTGCCTTTTTGGATAAGTGTACAAAAAATTTCTCTGATAATATCTTCATATGTAGAAAGATCTATTTGTATACCGCAATCTCCTTGGATATATCGCAGAGGATAGGTTAGGTGTCCTAAAACGTCTAACTTGCCCCATTTGCACATTTCAAGCATTTCTTTGAAATAGTCGTCAAGAAGAGCATAGGTTTGCGACAAGTCCATATTTTTGTACTCTATCCAATAGAAATCGTCCTTGCATTTATTCTGATGATGTGATCCGATGATAAAATCAAGGCGTTTGTCGGAGGCTATCTCTTCGGCAAATTCTATATCCTGCAAAGGCTGACCAAGCTCTATTCCGCAGAGAAAATTTAAACCCTCCAGATGCTGGGAAGCTTCATACTGGGCGACTATGCTTGCGGGGGCATACTCCCCCGAGCCGTACATCATGCCGTCTTTCAGGGCTTCAGGGTCACCGTAATGGTCGGCTTTGTAGCGAAAATTGCAATCGCAATGGTCAGTTATGGCAAATGCCGCCAAGCCAAGCTCTTTGGCTTTTGCTAAAGACTGTTCTACAGTTCCCTCACCATCTGGGGAAAAGCCTGTGTGGGTGTGCATATCTATAAGAGTTTTCATAGGTTCTCCTATCTGTACAGAAATTTGTACTTATATAGAATTGTAAAGCTTTTCAAGCTGTTTTGCCGCTTCTGCCGCACGTCTTACAAAGCTGTCAGGTGCAGCATTTCGGTACATGGTGGACTTTGACATATAAAGCTCTAATGACAATGGTAGCTGGTGGTCGAGGTTTTTGAGCTTTCTGAGAAAATTCTCAAAGTTCAGGTTGCCGTCAAACGGTATCATGTGTCCGTCGGTGTTGCCGTCGTTATCGTGGATATGCAGGCAGGCAAGCTTGCTTCCAAACTTCGTCAGGCAATCGGTATTCTTTGAGAAACAATTCTCATGACCTGTGTCATAGCAAAATTTCACGTTATCATGGTTTCCAAACCGGTCAAAAAGCACGTCAAGAAACTGCGGGAGCTGGATATTCTCAAAGGCGATATCGACGCCGTTTTCTTCTCCGCACTGTATTATCTTGGCGAAATTCTCTATGCCAAAACGAGATACTTCGGGCGGAACAAGCCCGTCAGTGGGGTGGCATATCATGGTTTTTATGCCGTTTTCACTGCACACTCTTACACATTCAAGTGTTCGTTGGAGGATATATTCGCTCTCTTGGCATATTGTCCAAAGGGCGTTCATGCGGTCAAACTGTGAATGGACGTTTTCTATTTCCAGTCCAAAATTTCGTACAATATCATACTGTGTGTATTTTAGTCCGTCAGAAAAGCCAAGCATTACACCGTCGAAGCCGTTCTCTTTTATAAGTCTTATACGCTCCTCAAAGGGTATTTTAAAGGTGAAGTCTGCAAACATACAGCGTTTCAATCTGTTTTCCTCCTTACCAAAAACAGCGGCAGAATTGCTCTGCCGCCGTGAAAATTTAGTTTTTGAGAGAATGGAGTGGTGCAGGGATCTGTCCGCCACGATTGATGAACTTGGAAGGCGACTCTTTTTTGAGCGGCATAACAGGTCCGCAGCCAAAAAGTCCGCCCCAATCAAGTTCTTCGCCAACGCCCTTGCCAATAGCAGGGATAACTCTTACGGCGGTGGTCTTGTTGTTTACCATACCGATAGCAGCTTCGTCTGCGATGATAGCGGAAATAGTATCGGCTGGGGTATCACCCGGAATACATATCATATCAAGACCAACTGAACATACAGCAGTCATAGCTTCAAGTTTTTCAATGCAGAGCGCACCGCTCTTTGCGGCATCGATCATGCCCGCGTCCTCAGAAACAGGGATAAATGCACCTGAAAGTCCGCCTATTCTTGAGCAAGCCATTACGCCGCCCTTTTTAACTGCGTCATTGAGCAGGGCGAGGGCTGCTGTTGTGCCATGTGTACCGCACTTTTCAAGACCTATTTCCTCGAGGATATGGGCAACAGAGTCGCCTACGGCCGGAGTTGGTGCGAGTGAAAGGTCAACGATACCGAATGGAACGCCAAGACGCTTGGAAGCGATAGTTCCAACGAGCTGACCTACTCTTGTTATCTTATATGAAATCTCCTTGATAACGTCGGATATCTTTGTGATATCAGCGTCAGGATATTTTCTCAAAGCGGCTCTTACAACGCCAGGACCTGATACGCCCACGTTTATCATGCAATCAGGCTCGCCAACGCCGTGGAAAGCACCTGCCATGAATGGGTTATCCTCAACTGCGTTACAGAAAACAACGAGTTTTGCTGCGCCAAAGCAGGCAGAGTCAACTGTTCTTTCTGCACACTCTCTTACAACGCCACCCATCATTTTGCAGGCATCCAGATTGATACCTGTTTTTGTTGAACCGATATTTACAGAGGAACATACTCTCTCAGTAGTAGCAAGTGCCTCTGGGATAGACTTGATAAGCTCGATATCGCCTGCGGAGAAGCCCTTTGGAACGAGGGCTGTATATCCACCGATAAGGTTTACGCCAACGTCCTTTGCGGCTCTGTCCATAGCGTGTGCAAATGGAACAGGTGAACACTTGCAGGCAGCAGACACGATAGCGATAGGGGTAACGGAAATTCTCTTATTTATGATCGGGATTCCAAGCTCCTTTTCTATCTGTTCGCCCACCTCAACAAGCCTTGCAGCTTTTGCGGTTATCTTCTTATAGACATTTTCGCAGGCAACGTTTATATCGCTGTCGATACAATCAAGCAGAGAAATGCCCATTGTGATAGTACGAATATCAAGACAATCGTCCTGTATCATTCGTATCGTTTCCAACACGTCATATGTATTAATCATTTTACAGAAATCTCCTCTTTAGATATGGTGCATACAGTTAAAAATATCCTCGTGCATTGTGTGTATCTTAACACCCATTGTCTGACCAAGCTCTGTAAGTCCGTCTGCCATGGTAGCAAAATCGGAGTTGAGCTTTGTGATGTCAACAAGCATTATCATAGCAAAGAGGTCCTGCAAAACTGACTGAGTGACCTCGATAACATTCGCATTATATTCTGCACACTTTGTGCTTACCTTTGCAAGGATACCTACAGCGTCCTTACCTATAACCGTAACAACAGCTCTCATTAATAAGACCAGCCTTTCCAAATTCATTTATATATCTTCTATTATACCACACAGCGGAGATTTTGCCAAGAGTTTTAATTATAAATATTTTATTAACGTTGGAAATGCGTTTTATGGGGCGACGGTCAAGGCAGGTGGTTTGCGGTGAACGAAACGGGCGAACATTGTTCGCCCCTACCCATATTTGTACGAATTACAAAAAAATTCGTAAAAAAAATCAAAAACGTTGAAGTGCAAAAAAAAGCGGGGTGTCAGATTTCTGCAAAACAAAAAAAGTTTGATGAGCGGGACGTCAATTTCTGTGAGCTTGCGAGCAGAAATTTCGCCGCTCCCCTACAAAAAACGCCCCCATTTAGGGGACGTTCTTGTATTATTTTTCTGTTCTGAATGGTGCGAGTGGTATGCCTGTTTCGTTGAAGATAGTTACCTCGCAATAGTTGAACCAGTTATATCTTGCATATAGAGGTTTTTCAACAGCGTCTGACTTGATGAAAATTTTACTGCCGTTTATGGTGATATCGGCTTTTACGAACTCTTCGTCCTTGCCTGCTATCTCAAAGCCCTGTGCTTCGCCCTTTACTACAAAGCCGTTTTCGGCATGGTCAAAGCTAAGCTCTATACCACCGTTTTTATACTCCAGCGACTTATAGATAGGTCCAAATGCTTTTACGTCCATGCCGTAGAAAAGCTTTTCTGCCTGCAAACAAAGTCTTTCGCCAACGGGTACTTTATTCTTTGGGTGAATCTCGTTGAACTCACCGCAATCTGAGATAACAGCTATTCCTGTATTTTTCACTGTTTTATATGCTCTCATCTGTGCTTCTCTTATTTTACACCAATGCTTATAATCAGGGTCTGCGGCATATTTGAACATAGGCAGCTGGACGATTATGAACGGAAGCTCATCGTCGCCCCACTTCTCTCTCCAAAGCCTGATAAGAGATGTGAGGAGGGTGTAATAGCTGTCAGGCTTATGGTCGTCAGACTCGCCCTGATAATAGAGGAAGCCTTTTATTGTATAAGGACAAACTCTTGACACCATAGTCTCGAAAAGTCCTGTTGGGCGGAATGGGTTTACGCAGTTTATTGGACCCGGCCAATTCTTATCGCCAAGGATCTCGTTGGCTTTCTCCCAGCTCATTGTTGGGTCTTTTTGCAGAAGCTCCCCGTATTTTTTATCCCACACACGCTCAAATTTCTGATAATCTCTGTATTCTTTTATCTGCTCCTCTACAGTTTTGCCCTCAATACGTTTTTCATACTCGTCTATGTAGCTTCTTATTTCAGCGTTGTTTTCAAGGGTCGGTCTGTCTACCCATGCGGAGGCTGATGTGCCGCCCCAGTTACAGCCGATAAGTCCTACTGTTACGCCAAGGTCTTTGGCAAGCTTTCTTCCAAAGAAAAAGCCGACTGCACTCCATGCCCTTGAATTATCTTTTGAAGCCTGTGACCATGCGGTATTGTTTTCGTCCTCATAGAACATTTCGTCAAGGGTGCCACGCTTTTGAGTGTAATAAAATCTTACGTTGCAATCAGGGGTGAGGTTTTCGAGGACTTCTTTGCCGCCCTTTGCGTTTTGAAGTTCAAGCTCCATATTTGACTGACCGCCGCAGAACCACACTTCGCCTATCATGATACGGCAGAATTTTTTCTCTGTACAGCCGTCTGAAACTGTCATTTCATACTCTCCGCCAGCACTCATTGGAGGGAGAACGGCTGTCCACCTGCCGTCGCAGACCTGCGTCTGGACTGACACGCCGTTGAGCGTTACGGTGACAGTTCTTTCCTCGTCCCCAAGTCCCCAGACTGTTATGTTCTTGTCACGCTGGAGCACCATATCGTTTGAAAAAATATTTGCTACTTTTAACATACTTCTTTCACCTTTCAATACCTATAAAAATTCAATATTCAAAAAGATATCATCGCCTCAGGCGATACCTTAATTCCTCACTCCTAACTCCTCACTTACAGTGTGTGGTAGAAAAGAATGATATCCTCAAAGACGCCCTCTTTGTTTTCAAAGCCCTTCGGTACAGTGCCGAGCTTAACAAAGCCGAGGTTTTCGTAAAGCTTTACCGCCTTGACATTTGACGCAACAACGGCATTGAACTGGAGCACCTTAAAGCCTTTCTGCTTTGCTATGAAAAGACAATGTTCGACTATGACCTTGCCTGCTCCTTTTCCACGGCAGGTGCTTTTTACGGCATAGCTTGCGTTTGCGATATGTCCGCATCTGCCAACGTTATTAGGGTGGAGGATATACATTCCTACAGTTTCGCCCTCATACTCTGCAACACCGCAGAATGTTTGTGAAGCAAAAAACTTTTTCGCACCCTCATAGTCGAGAGTTTCTTTCTGTGGGAAGGCATTGCCCTCTTTTACAACTTCGTTCCATATCTCTGCCATTGCAGGAACGTCATCAATATTGTAACCTCTTACGGTCACGTTTTTCATTTTTGCCATTTTGGATACTTCTCCATAATAAAATTACTCTATAAATGACTTCATGCCACGCTCACGTCGCCAATCAAGGAACTCCTCATATGTGCCCTGTCTGTCGATACAGCCGTCGTGGGTTATCTCGATTATTCTGTTTGCAACTGTCTGAACTATTTCGTGGTCATGAGATGCGAAAATCACAACGCCTTTGAAATCTCTAAGTCCGTTATTCACGGCTGTGATAGACTCAAGGTCGAGGTGGTTGGTAGGTCTGTCAAGCATTATAACGTTTGAGCCGAAGAGCATCATACGGCTGAACATACATCTTACCTTTTCACCGCCTGAGAGAACTTTTACAGGCTTATATATCTCGTCCCCTGAGAAGAGCATTTTGCCAAGGAAACCTCTGAGGTAGGTGTCTGTTACCTCGGAAGTGGAATATTTTCTTATCCAGTCAACTATGCTTTCGTCATTATCGTTGAAGTAGGCTGAGTTATCTATTGGGAAATAGGAACGTGATGTGGAAACGCCCCACTTAATGCTGCCCTCGTCTGGCTCTTCTTCCTCTGCAAGTATCTTGAAAAGCATTGTGATAGCCTGCTCGGACTCGCCTATGAAAGCGACCTTATCGGTACGGCTGAGGGTAAAGGAAACATTATTGAGAAGCTTTACTCCGTCAACTGTTTTTGAGATGCCGTTGACTTTGAGTACGTCTTTTCCAAGCTCTCTATCCATATTAAAGCCTATGAAAGGATATTTTCTTGATGAGGCAGGCATTTCCTCGACTGTGAGCTTATCAAGAAGCTTTCTTCTTGCGGTAGCCTGCTTGGACTTTGATTTGTTTGCTGAGAAGCGGTTGATGAACTCCTGGAGTTCCTTGATCTTCTCCTCGGCTTTCTTGTTCTGGTTCTTTATCATTCTCTGCATAAGCTGTGAGGACTCATACCAGAACTCGTAGTTACCAACATACATTTTTATCTTTGTATAGTCGATATCCACGATATGGGTACAAACATTATTAAGGAAGTGTCTGTCATGGGATACGACGAGGACAGTTCCGAAATAGTCGGCAAGGAAGTCCTCAAGCCAGCTTATAGCGTCGATATCAAGGTGGTTTGTAGGCTCGTCAAGCATGATGATATCAGGGTTGCCGAAAAGTGCCTGTGCAAGGAGCACCTTGACTTTTTCGTTACCTGAGAGGGTGGACATCTGTGAATAGAGGATATCCTCGGAAAGACCAAGACCCTGAATGAGCTTTGAAGCGTCAGACTCAGCTTCCCAGCCGTTTAATTCTGCGAACTCGCTTTCAAGCTGACCTGCTCTGTCGCCGTCCTCCTCGGTGAAGTCCTCCTTGGCGTAAAGCTCGTCCTTTTCTTTCATTATCTCATAAAGACGCTTATTGCCCATTATTACAGTTTCGAGAACTGTATACTCGTCAAATGCAAAGTGATCCTGACGAAGCACTGAAAGTCTGTCCTCTTTTGAGATCACTACCTCGCCTGTGGTAGGCTCTATCTCACCGCAGAGGATCTTCAGAAATGTTGACTTTCCTGCACCGTTTGCACCGATTATGCCATAGCAGTTGCCGTTTGTAAATTTAAGGTCAACGTCCTTGAAAAGAAGCTGACCACCGAATGAAAGGCTTACGTTTGATACTGTTATCATTTTAACTCTCCTATATCTGATAATTATACTTTGACACTTTATTATACCACACAAAGCGGCTTATGTCTACTTTTAATTATTAATTTTTCATCACTGCGCTTTTATGGTGCAAACGAGGTTTTGCTCTTGACGTTTTCAACAAAAAGTGTTATAATTGTTATGTTCACATTGGCAATAGCGATAATTATTGCCCTGAAAATTCAAGAAATTAAGTTGGAAAGGATAACTTGAATATGAAAAAAGTTTTGTTCGCTTCTTCGGAGTGTGTTCCGTTTATCAAGACAGGCGGTCTTGCTGACGTTGTTGGCTCTCTGCCTAAGTGCTTTGACAAGAGGTATTATGATGTCAGAGTAATTCTTCCTAAATATTCCTGCATGAAACAGCAGTGGAAAGACATGATGCAGTACAAAACGCATTTCTACATGGACTTTGCAGGTCAGAGCCAATATGTGGGCGTGCTTGAATGCGTTTATGATGGCGTTACGTTCTATTTTATCGACAACGAACATTATTTCACCGGTGACAAGCCTTACACTGAGCATCACTGGGATATAGAAAAGTTCATGTACTTTGACAGAGCTGTGCTTTCTGCTCTGCCGCTTCTTGATTTCCGTCCTGACGTTATACACTGTCACGACTGGCAGACGGGTCTTATACCTGTATATCTTCATGACAGCTTTGCAGGGGGAGATTTTTTCCGCGGCATAAAGACTGTTATGACTATACACAATCTGAAATTCCAGGGAAATGACGGAGTTGAGCAGTTCAAGAGGATATCCGGTCTGTCTGACTACTACTTCACTATCGACAAGCTGAGAACGGGCGTTGACGGAAATATGCTCAAGGGCGGTCTTGTTTATGCTGACGCTATCACAACTGTCAGCAACACATACGCAGAGGAGATAAAGACGCAGTTCTACGGCGAGGGTCTTGACGGACTTATGAGGGCAAGGGCTAACGATCTCCGTGGTATCGTAAATGGTATCGACTACGTTGATTACAACCCTGACACGGACAAGAACATTGTTGTAAGATACAATTATGACAACGTGCTTGAGAAGAAGATACACAACAAGAGGGCAATTCAGGCTGAGCTTGGTCTTGCGCAGGACGACAATCGCTTTATGATAGGCATTGTTAGCCGTTTGACAGATCAGAAGGGCTTTGACCTTATTGCATACATGATGGAAAGAATGTGCGAACAGGGCATACAGTTCGTTGTGCTTGGCACGGGCGAGCAGAAATATGAGGATATGTTCCGCTGGTTTGCAGGCAAGTATCCTGACAGGGTTTCCGCTAACATTTACTACAGTGAGGAAATGAGCCACCGCATTTACGCATCTGCTGACGCATTCCTTATGCCGTCACTTTTCGAGCCATGTGGACTTTCACAGCTTATGTCACTGCGTTACGGTACGTTGCCTATCGTTCGTGAAACTGGCGGTTTGAGAGATACTGTTCAGCCGTTCAATCAGTTTGAGAGGACCGGCACTGGTTTCAGCTTTGCAAACTACAATGCACACGAGATGTACAACACTGTTATGTTCGCAAAGTACATATTTGATGACAGACGTGACGAATGGAACGGACTTATCAAATCTGCAATGGCACAGGATTTCTCATGGCAGGCTTCTGCTAACAAGTATCAGGAAATGTATGACTGGCTTATCGGCTAAGATAGATACAAGAAAAGCTCCGCCTTCCTGCGGAGCTTTTCTTATGTTATAGGTTTTGTGGCAAGCATATGATTTATCGGAGATCAGGTGGGAGACCTCAGATCACCGCTACGGAAACAAACATAAAAAGCGGTACAGTTTAGGCTGCACCGCTTTTGTTTTGCATTTATCAGTCACCGAAAGCGACGCCCAGAGCCTTTGCGGTCTTGACGAGCTGGTGGTCGGCAGGGACGAATTTTGTTTTGCCTGCGACTTCTGAAAGTGGGTTTTCTGACACAACTTCATTTATCATTGCCACTGCATAGCCGTATTTATCGGCTGCGATAAGCTCTGCGGCATGGACGCCGAACTTTGTGGCGAGAACTCTGTCATAGGCTGACGGGCTGCCGCCTCTGAGCATATGACCAGGAACGCAAACTCTTGTTTCTCTGCCTGTAAGCTCTTCTATTTGCTTTGCAATTCTAGGGGTAGCAGTTGTAAGACCCTGTTCTGCACGGAGTCTTGCTCTTTCCTTCTTTTTAAGCTTTGCCTCTTCTTTATCAAAAGCACCCTCAGCTACGGCGAGGATAGAAAATCCCTTTGATTCTCTCTTTTCGCAGGCAGCGGCAAGCTTTTCGATATCATATGGTATTTCAGGAATGACTATCATATCTGCACCGCCTGCGATACCTGAATAGAGGGTGAGCCAGCCGGCTTTATTGCCCATTATTTCTGCAACGAGTATTCTTCCGTGGGAATTAGCTGTGGAATGAAGTCTGTCGATAACGTCTGTGGCTGTGTCAACAGCGGTATGGAAGCCGAACGTTACGCTTGTGCCCCAGATATCGTTGTCGATAGTTTTAGGCAGGCCGATAACGTTAAGTCCCTCGGTTGAAAGGAGGTTAGCGGTCTTATGAGTGCCGTTGCCGCCCAAGGTGAGCAGGCAATCGAGCTTCTGCTTTTTATAGGTTTCTTTCATAGCCTTTACTTTATCCACGTTATCTTCTTCGATGACCTGCATTTTCTTGAAAGGCGTTCTCTTTGTGCCGAAAATAGTTCCGCCTGTGGTAAGGATACCTGAAAAGTCAGACTGCTTCATTTCCTTGCACATATTATTGATAAGCCCATAATAGCCGTCCTCTATGCCGATTATCTGGACGTCTTCGCCAAACTTTTCATAGCAAGCCTTTGCAACGCCTCTGATAGTTGCGTTAAGTCCCGGACAATCTCCTCCGCTTGTGAGTATGCCTATTCTTTTCTTCATTTTACCAAGTCCTTTCAATGAAATTCTATCATTATCAACGATATCAATACTTATCGCTTGTGCTGAAATCTTCTATATCGGCTTCGTCGGAAGGAGTGATATCCTGCTGAGTTTCCTCAGGGGTGGCCTCGCTTTCCGGCTCATCGTCAATATATGTGAACCTTGAAGTCTGATGCTCTTTCTTATCCTTTTCACTGTTCTCGCTAAGTTTGAAACGTGCTATCATATTCTTTAGTATGAGCGACTGGCTTGAAAGCTCTTCACTTGCGGAAGCTGAACCGACTGCAGTCGAGGTATTGGCTGATACAACGGCTGATATCTGGTCTACTCCCGTATTTACCTGAACGATAGCTTCTGCCTGCGCCTCAGAAGCATCTGAGATATTTTTTACGAGATCCTTTATAGTATTTGAATTGCTTACGATATTGTTCAGCGAATCAGCAGTTTCTTCGGCTATCTTAGAGCCCTTTGAAACAGCGGCAGACTGGTTTTCGATAAGTGAAGCGGTCTGCTTTGCGGCTTCGGCTGATCTTGACGCCAGACGTCTTACCTCGTCTGCTACCACGCCAAAGCCCTTTGAACCCTCTCTTGCGGCCTCTACGGCGGCGTTAAGGGCAAGGATATTTGTTTGGAATGCGATCTCGTCAATGACCTTGATTATCTTTGAGATCTCATCAGAAGCAGTATGGATAGCATTCATGGCATTTACCATGTTGCCCATATCGCTGTTGCAGTTGTCAACGGCTTCGGTATTCTTAAGTACGATATTATAAGCGTTCTTAGAGTCCTCAGAGTTCTGAGTTATCTGCTTTGAAACATCACTGAGGGTAGCGGAAAGCTCCTCGATCGCAGAAGCCTGCTGTGTAGAACCCTGTGATACAGACTGTGCGATATTTGACACCTGAACCGCTCCTGAGTTCACCTGCTCGGCTGACATATTGATAGAAGCAAAGGTATCAGACAGTGAGTCGAGTATCTCGTTAAACGTACTCTTTATCTTATAGAAGTCGCCCTTGAAAGTGCCTTCCATTCTATGGCAAATGTTACCCTCGGATATCTGGGTAAGAGCCACTGTAATAAGGTTGATATACTGTCTGAGGCAGACGATAGTTTCTTCCAGAGAGTTTGAAAGGACGCCAAGCTCGTCCTTGGAATACCACACGTCAACAGGGTCGGTAAGGTTGCCCTGTGCGAGAGAACGAAGTCTGTTTGTGGTAGAAATGATAGGCTTTGTTATCCTCTTTGCAAAAAGCAGAGAGAACAGCACCGTCAGGCACATAAGCACAACGCCCATTACAATGATATTAGTAAGTGCGCTGGAGCTTGCAGTGGTGAAGTCGGCAACATTTGTAACCATGACAACAGTACCGTCAAAATATGACGAACCATAATAGCCCACGATATAATTGTTATCCTTAAATTTATACTCTGTTGTACCGCTATTATTTGCAAGTATTTTCTCAACTGCATTTGTCACTTCCGTATATTCTTCATCTTTCTTACCGATCTCAAGGGCATTTTTACCTATCTGATCGGTATCCTTATGAAGAAGGATCTCTCCGTCTTTACCAACAAGATAAACATAGCCGGATTTTCCGAAGGTATATTCATTAAGAGCATTGACAAGCATATCGCTCTGAATGGTAATACAAGCGACTTTTTGTTCTGAGTTGCCAGACTTTGTTGAAGCAAGTATAGAAAAATAATTCTTACCGCCAAAGGAATATATATTGGTTATATAAGCCGAGCTTCTTTCGCAAGCGCTTACGATGTGTTCCTTTTCAACTGATGACGATACCATTTCATTATCTGTTGCAAGCACAATGCCATTGCTGTCAAAAACCGTAAAATTCAGATAGAAGCCTGTGTTGTCTGCAAAGCCACTTTTTACCGCCTTCAGTCTGTCAGCGTCAGTTTTTGCCCCTAAAAAAGAATCAGACTTTACGGTCGAAACTATATTATTCGTATAAGAGCTGATCGTCGAGTCAAAATTCTTAGCCGCCTGAACAGCCAGTGGTTCAGCGGTGCTTTTGAGCGTATCCTTTGCAGAAACGTTTATAAAATACACGGAAACCAAGCTGAGCAGCACCGTGATGATAAGTGCGATTGAAAGCATTGCCAAAAGCAGCTTTGAACGCAACGTTTTCATATACAGTTCCCCCTTATGAACTTGTTTTTAACGCAGCACACAACACTGCGATATTACGTGTTTATTATATCATAATTGCACAATTATTTCAAGTACCACAAGCATATTTTTTGTGAACTTATGATGCAATTAATGATATAGAGGTGAATAAAAATAGGTAAAAAGGGGGTAAATAAAATATGTACATAAGTCTAAGGATAAGAAAAAGGGTGATGCTTTGCGTTATAGCTGTGCTTTCTATGCTGGCGGCGGTGGCTGTTATGCCGACCTTTGCAAAAGAAGAAAAAACAGATGGGATAAAGCTTCCGATCATAATGTATCACAGCATCGTAAAAAACGAAGATTGCAGCGGTGAGTATGTCATAACGCCTATCGAGCTTGAAAAGGATCTGCTTTATCTGAAGCAGAACGGCTACACTACTGTTTTTGTAAATGACGTTATAAGATATGTGAAGCGTGGGGGCGAGCTGCCTGAGAAGCCTATTATACTGTCCTTTGATGACGGCACTTACAACTACAGAGAATATCTTCTGCCGCTTCTTGAAAAATACGATATGAAAGCCACTGTATCTATTGTGGGGGCTTACACTGACGCTGCCTGCGAGGAGGCTGAGCCTGATCCTGCTTACTCTTATCTTGACTGGCAGGACGTTTCGGTGCTTCGTGACAGCGGTCATGTGGAGATATGCAATCACTCTTACGATATGCACAATCTTGAGGGCAGGCGTGGAGTCGGTCAGCTAGAGGGGGAAAGCTACGAGGATTACCGAAAGATATTTCTTAACGACACCACGAAGCTTCAAACGCTTTGCGATGAACACTGTGGTTTTCAGCCAAACGTTTACACCTATCCTTTCGGCATAACCTGCGAAAGTGCAAGTCGGCTCGTAAAGAACATGGGGTTTGAGGCTAGTCTTGGAGTAGAGGAAAAAATCAATATAATAAAAAAAGAAGATGAGCGCTGCCTTTTTGGTCTTTACAGATACAATCGCAGCGGGATCATCTCCACAGAAGAATTCATGAAAAAAGTTTTTGGAGCATAAAAAAAGCAGCCCCTATTGGAGCCACTCTCTAAACTGAATCACCATCAGCATATTCACATTATACTCTGGCAGGTGTCGAAATTATACTTGTTTTTGTGTGATTTTTGTAAAAAAAATGTGTATTCGTGTAAGCAGAGTGAAAAATGCTGTCACAAGCAGCCAAAAGCACGTTGATACGCCACTTTTGGCTGTTTATCATCTCTTTACACAGAACTTATTTATCCTTTTTGCCGCCTTTGATCTTTCCTCTTATCCAGATAATTATTACGACAAGTGCGATAACAAGGACAATAAGGACGATAGCAAGGGCGGTATTGAGCATCTTTTTATACTGGTCCATAACATTTGCGTTTTTGGACACGGCAGATGAAGTATCGGAGCCGTCTTTCTTTTGGACGGTCTGGGTCTGCTGTTCATCTCCGCCTGCGGCTCTTATTATGGTGACAGTATAGGTGGCGGCATTGCCGTCAACGTCTGTGACGGTTATGGTTCGTACATTTTCGCCCACCTGACACTCGCTTGTGCCTGTATACCATACATAATCAGAGGGGCTTGCTGTTGTTCCCTCTATCTCAACATTGGTAACGGAATTGTCAACGTTCACTGTATAGTTATAGACATTATAGGCAAAAGCAGGAGAAAGCTCGCCGTTATCCACTGTCAGGTCTGTAAGAACGCCTTTATCGGGTATGCCGTTTGAAGGTGCGGTCTTAGTGGTAGTGGTGGTGGTAGTGGTCTTTTCGGTGGTGGTCGTGGTTTCTGTTTTGGTCTCGGTTTCCACCTTATCGCCTCCAACTGTTATGACACAATAGGCGGTAGGCGAGCCGATAAGCTCTGAATCAGGGGAATATATCTGACAGCTTTGCAGGCTTATATTTGCATTTCCTGCTGACAGACCTTTGAACGTAAAGCTGAAATCCACTTCTGAAGAGGGGGTATCAGGAAATCCGTTTACTGTAAGAACTCCTCCGCCACCTGAGGCGTTGTCGCTTGACACAAATTCTATAACGGAATCGTCATAGGCGATATTTGCCTGAACGCTTCCTATCTCTGAATCTGCGGAAAATGTCACGGACACTTCAAACTGCTGATCGGTCATGACGGGGTTTTTAGGCGGATAGAAGAAAGCCTCCCCTGTAGCATGGGCAGTGAGAGCCGTCATTGGAACTGCAAGTGCGGCTGTCAAGAGCGATGAGAATATTCTTTTTACAAGCTTTGTTTTTGTGATCATTGCTATCCCTCCCGATAACATGGATAATTATTTGGTATAAACTTTGGCTATATCAGACCACTGTCCGAAATAGGTCTTGTTCCCTGTGGCTGTATAGCTTCTCACACGGACAAAATATGTCTTTTGGCTTTTAAGATCTGTTACGGTCTTTTTGTCGGTCTTTTTTGAGGTCACCTTAACTGTCTTTGCACCGCTGAAAGATATATTTTCAGCGTAGGATATCTCATAGCCTGTAGCAGAGCCTTTCTGTGCATAGTCTATATAAAAGCCTTTTTTCACTGGCATGAGCTTTTGTATGGTCTGCCTTGCGGGGGTGATGACAAAAGACTTCGTTATCACTCCGCCATACGAGCCTTTTCCTGTTACTGCTACCTTAGCTGTGCCTATATTCTTATTGCAGGAATATTTCACTATATAGTCTGTGCCGTTTTTAAGGGTCTTGCCCGAATATGTGACTGTTATGCTTTGGGTGATGTTCCTGCCTGTGAAAGACTTGTTTTTTATGCCTGCGACCTTAGCTTTGGCAATATCATATTTTGCGGTGGTCACGCTCTTTGTATCAGACCATGCGCCGTTATAACGCTTGCCGCTGACTATTGTATACGAACGCACTCTTACATAATATTTCTTCCCTGCCGTCAGGTTTGAAACGGTCTTTTTATCCGTTTTGTTTGAGGATATGATCAAGGTTTTTGCACCTGCGAAGTCAGAGCGTGTACTGTACTGCAATTCATATCCTGTGGCTGAACCTTTCTGAGCAAAGTCGATAAAAAAGCCTTTATATCTTGTTTGCAGAGATTGTATCTCCTGTTTTGCAGGACAAATGGTAAATGTTTTTGTTATAGTACCCTGATAGTTGCCCATGAAGCTTATGATTATTTTTCCAACGCCTATTTTTGTATTTGAGCTATAGGAAACAGTATAATCATGTTCAGGAAGAAGAAATTTTCCTCCGTCCGTTACCATAACGTCAGGTCTTATAGGCTTGCCTGTGTAGGAGAGCGCATCAACATAATAGACGCTTGTCAATTGGGCGGACTTTGGAAGAATGTCGAATGCTTTGGCTATAGTGCCGCTGTATCCGCCAATGCCTGTTATTATCATTTTGCCCTTGCCTGCGGCTATATTATCGGCATAGTCAATGGTATAGTCTTTATTATTTGTCAAAGTGGTATCGCCATAGGAAAGCGTTATACCACTTTGAGCAAGCTCATAGCCTGTGAATGTCATATGTGTTTTAAAGCCTGATATCTCGCAGTCTTTTATAAGCTTTCTGTCGGTATAGACCGCCTGCACTGTCATATGGGCTGTGACTTTTGAAAAGTCTTTATCCCAGCCTGTAAAGCGTTTGCCTATTATGGTCGGTGCTTTGGGCGGATCGACACTTTTGCCGTATTCTACGGTCTGAGATGACAAAACTGTGCCGTTTATATCGGTGAAATCGACCTTGCAGGTATTGGCTTTCCAGCCTGCATAAAGCGTCTTTGAGCCGTCTGAAAAGCTCACAGACGTTATAGGATTGCCATTAAGCTGTGGGTCGGCATACCAGCCTGTGAACTGTGCGCCCTCTTTTGTGGGTGCGGAAAGCTGTGCAGTTTCGCCCTCGCCAAGCTCATCAGGGTTGAGGGAGCTGTTTTCGCCACCGTTAAGGATATAATCTATCTTTGCTTTGTCACTTGGGGTGACTTTTGCGGAAACTGTGGTGTTTTCTGTGAAAACTGTGTCGCTGTTCACAGGTTCGCCTTTATGATACCAGCCGAGGGTGAAGCCCTGCTGAACGTTCACTTTTGGGAACACGGCTTTGCCTGCATAGTCTGTGCATACTTCTATGGTCTGTGCCACAGCGGAGAATGTTATCTTATGGGAAGCCTGCTCGCTATATGATGTCTGGCGCACAAGAGTGCCGTCCATTGTCCACTTTGCGCTGTCTTTGAACTTTTCACCGTAGGTGTTCATTGCATATGCACCTTGAGAAAGTGCATTTTTTGCAGAGAGGCTTGAAACCAGGCTGTCGCTGTCATTGCTGTAACAGCCGTATGCGTTCACAACGGAAACGGCAATATCCCTGCCTCCTATAAAGGCATTTGTAATGGCGGAGCTGTTTTCCCTCAGGTTTGAAGAACACTCTGTTATGATACCGCAGGATTGTCTTCCTATGACGCCACCTGAATAGACTTCTCCTGACACTGTGCCGTCAAAGGTGCAGGCTTTTATGGCTGTTCCTTGATAAAAACCCACTATTCCACCTGCGTAATCGCCTTTCACTATACAGTTTTTCAGGGAAATGTTATTTATCTCTGCACCATTTTTTATGTATGCGAAAAGCCCTGAATACTCCCCTGAGGAGATAACTGCGTTTTTTATAAGATGTCCGTTGCCGTCAAAATAGCCCATGAATGGGTTTTCAGAATCGCCTACGGGTGAGATAGTTTTTCCGTCAAAGTCAAGGTCGCCTTCAAGGGTGACTAGCTTGCCCTCGAAGCTTTCGCCACTGCTGACACGCTTTGCAAAGCTTTCCCACTGGGCTTCTGTGGTTATAACAAGGGCTTCGTCCTGTTCTTCTGCGGCGGAGATAAGGAGCTTTTGTGCGTTTGAGATATCGTTCTTGGAAGCAGTTTCATCTGCAAGCACCGTTCGGGCATTGTTTGCTTCCCTTTCACAGCCTGCAAGGGTGCCGTACTTCACAAGGGTGGTTTCAAGTGAACTTTTATCGGGCTTTGCAGTATCGTCAGTATAAGCATAGATAAAAAGACTTCCTATGGAGTCGGTCTTATCTGCTCCAACGTCAGACCAATATTTGCCGTTAAGAGAAATATAGCTTTGCCCTGACTGCGCCTTTGATGTTCGGTCGCTTTCTGCAAGGAGATATCCCCTGCCGCTGTCGCCGCTGAATTTTACTGAAATGGAATATTTCTCGCCCTCTTCAAGGAGGATATCCTCGGGAAAGTCAACTGTATAAAAGCCGTTTGCGGACACTGAGCCGCTTATCTGCGTTTCAAGGACGCCTATAGGGTCGCTGTCTGAAACGTCGGTATAGACGCTTAGGGTGTAATCCGCACTGCCCGTTTTGCCCACATACATAAAGCCTGCTTTATCAAGCTTTTCATCGGCTTTAGCGGTGAAAACATTTGCACCGTAAACAGAGCCGTCATTGCTGGCGTTCACAACATAGCCTGTCATTTTGCTGTAGTGATATGTATTATCACAGCTTTCTTCAAAGTCATAGCAGCAAAACTGTCCGAACTCTGCTTCGTCATAGGACACCCAATAGAAGCCGTCATTGTCCTGATCTGCGCCCCACGAGCCTTTCACAAGCCATGCGCCGTTATTGGCAGGCTTGTATCTGAAATTATCCTTACTGTAGTTATCGTCCCAGCCCACCACTGTGACGGAATGATTTATGATAGTGTTTTTTGAGGCATCGGGATCATAGTAGGCAGTATTGTTATGATTCATATAGCCATTTCCTGCAAAATAACTTGCGGAAACTGCTCCAAGCTCCATTATTTTACGCTTCACCTGCGTGGTGCTTGAAAGCTCCATGACATAATTCAGCCTGTATTCGCTGACGCTTTTCTTATTTTCGGAAACTATCATATTCTCTGTGCCGGATTCTAAAAACGGCTCGTAATCCTCATAGCATAGTCCCTGACCATTTGCAAGGGCGGATGCCGCAAAGAGCCAGTTTCCTCCTGATGAGAAATCGTCTTTACCTGTGGCTGTGCCTGAATTTGAGGACAGCACCAAGGCTGGCACGGAAAATTCTGCGGAGGGGTTTTCAAGCCCCTTTTTGATAAGATCCTGTTCTGCGCAGGCAAGGGCTGAGAATGCCCAGCAAGCACCTGTTGAAGCCTGATCTTTTACTGTTGTGATCTCTCCTGAGCTTCTTGGGTCATAGGTGGATGGGAGCTTTCGGGCGGCTAGTCTTGCAGGGGACTTTATCTGATAGTCGCCGTCTGTGCTTTTGGCCACGCCCTCTATCTCATAGCTATAGCCGTTATGGGTAAAGTTTACGGGAACGACTTTTATGCCGTTATCCTCGTTGGCAAGTGCAAAAGTCTGCGCCGAAAGCTGAAAAGCCAAGAGCAAAGCTGTCAAAAGCCCTGCCGCACCTTTCATTCTTCTCATGTTCCGCCCTCCTGTTTATCTCAGGTTATGGTTATCTTTCTTGTATACTCGTTTGAAATACATCTTCCGTATGCCGCTGTTTCTCTAAGTCTTACTGCGTTCTTTTCAAGGAAAGCAACACGCTTTGCATAGTCGGAGATATCCTCAAGCTTTTTCAGCGAGGTATCATACTCAAGAGTTCTGTTCTCAGCCTGCGCAAGTATGCGTGTGCCTGTGCGGTTAAAGGCAAGTATCCTGCCGTATGGCACTTGTCTGATATCGTCCTTTCTGATGCCGAGAACAAGGTGCAGGACCATTCTTCTTACTCTTGCCATGGTGATATTCTTTGACTTTATACGCTGTTCAAAGATATCCATAGTTTCAGGGCAGGAGCTTACGACAGACATAAATCTGTTGGCAAGGTGTTCGTCGCAGTCAGGTAGGGCTAGAAAATCTTCTCTTGAAGCTGTGCAGAGCTTGAAAAGCATTTCTCTGCCTGCCTGCCGGGTAAAGGACGGCTTACAGCCCTCAAAATCATATGGAACAAATTTCTGCCACTCACCGCCCTCTTTTATAAGCTCTCTTATATGAGAAGCCGAAGCAAAATCACCAGACTCTGCCTGAGAATCATGTGCAACAGCTTCACGCTTTACGGCATAAGGCACTAGCCATGGGGCTATACGCTTTGCCGCCTTTATATACTCCACTGCAAGAACGTTATTTGGTGTGGAGAATATCTCTTCGGCGGTTCTGCCATAAAGACCTATGGAGGCTTCATACATAGCCTGCGGGTAGGACTTTCCCTGAGATAAAAGTTCTCTTACCTGCTGTGAATTTTCAAGCATTGCGGATATTTCAGCTGCCTGTTCAAGGGCGTTCCTATCACCGCTTTCACAGCCGAAAGACAAGGTCGTTACCACGTCCTCCCCAAGACCTGCAAGAAGCCTTACTGCACTTCTTGCAAAGACCTCACTGTTTGAACATGAGAACGGGCATGGCAGTTCTATAACAAGGTCTGCACCGTTTCTTATAGCAGCCTGCGCTCTGTCATATTTTGAGAAAACAGCCGCTGAGCCACGCTGCACGCAATCGCCGCTCATTACTGCGACGATACCCTCTGCGCCAGCCTGTCTTGTGGCTTGTATCTGATATTTGTGTCCGTTATGGAACGGATTATATTCCGCAACTATTCCCGCAATTTTCATTTTTTACTCCTCTTTCTACCCTATGCATATTTTATTCCGTCTTTCAAAAGCTTACTGCGAATTATGATACTAATATGTTAAGCCCTAGTAAAAAAAATTGTGCAATATGTATATTTATGAAAAAAGCTCTTGAAATTTATCATTAATATTGATATACTATAAGTATATGATATTATGGGCTTAAAGTCAAGCCCGTTATCTGACATATTATAATCGGGAGGAGATTTTTTCCAATGAAAATCTTAGTTGTAAACGCAGGTTCATCATCACTTAAATATCAGCTTCTGGATATGAAGGACGAGTCTGTTATCGCAAAGGGCAACTGCGACCGTATCGGTATCGACGGCCATGTGAGCGCAAAGACAGGCGACGGCAGACACATCGAGGAGGATTGCAGTTTCCCTACTCACACTGAGGCTTTTGAAAAGCTCGTTGAGGTACTCACATCAGGCGAAACAAAGGTCATCGACTCTATGTCTGAGATATCAGCCGTTGGTCACAGAATAGTTCAGGGTGCTGAGGTATTCAAGGTGACCTGCCTTGTAACAGACGAAGTTATCGACCAGATCGACGCACTGGCTGAGCTTGCACCTGTACATAACCACCCACACGCTCTTGCACTGAGAGCCTGCAAGGCAGTTATCCCAGCAGGCACACCACAGGTAGTTGTATTCGACACTGCTTTCCACTCAACAATGCCAAGAAAGGCTTATCTCTACGGTCTGCCATACGAGTGCTACACTGATCTTCATGTAAGAAAATACGGCTTCCACGGAACATCACACAGATTTGTTTCAGGCGAGCTTGCAAGAGTAATGGGCAAGCCTATCGAGGAGCTTAAGATAGTTTCATGCCACCTTGGCAACGGCTCATCTATCACAGCTATCAACGGCGGCAAGTCTGTTGACACATCAATGGGCTTCACTCCTCTTGACGGTCTTGTAATGGGCACACGCTGCGGTTCTGTTGACCCTTCTGCTGTTGACTATGTTGAGAAGAAAATGGGCTTTACACCTGACCAGATGACAGAATACATGAACAAGAAGTCAGGCTTCCTTGGTCTTTCTGGTATCGGCTCTGACAACAGAGATATTCAGGCTGCTGCAAGCGAGGGCAACGAGAGAGCGCTTATCGTAAGCGAGATATTTGCTTATCAGATCAAGAAGTTCATAGGTTCATACGCTGCTGCAATGAACGGTCTTGACGCTGTTATCTTCACAGGCGGTATCGGTGAGAACGCACCTGAGGTAAGAGCGGCTGCTTGCTCAAATCTCGATATCCTCGGTATCCACATTGACGCTGAGAAAAATCTCTGCCGTGGAATACTCAAGGAGATCTCCACAGACGATTCTAAGACAAAGGTTTACGTTATCCCTACAAATGAGGAGCTTCTCATTGCAAGAGATACTCTGGCACTTGTTACAAAGTAATATTTCAGATAACATTAAGGACGGCTTTCTTATGAGAGCCGTCTTTTTTTGCACATAAAAAAGGCACAGGAGAGGTCTTCCTGTGCCTTGATTTGTTTGAATGTACGATATCGGCTATATACGTTTTCCAAACACATTGTATCAGGTCTTAACGCCTGAGAACTGCGTCTGATAAAGTCTGTAGTAACAGCCCTTGGCGGCGATAAGCTCCTCATGGCTACCCTGCTCTGCAACACGTCCACCGTCGATAACGACTATCTTATCGGCGTCACGGATAGTGGAAAGTCGGTGAGCGATGATAAGGGACGTTCTGTTTTTCATAAGAGCCACCATTGCGGACTGAATGTGCATCTCAGTTCTGGTATCAACTGAGGAAGTGGCTTCGTCAAGAATAAGTATCTTCGGGTCGGCAAGCACTGCTCTTGCTATGGAGAGAAGCTGACGCTGACCTTGTGAAAGGTTTGAGCCGCCCTCGGCAAGCACTGTGTCGTAACCCTCGGGAAGTCTTTCTATGAACTCGTCTGCGTTCGCAAACTTTGCCGCCGCCTTTATTTCATCAAGGGTGGCGTTTTCTCTGCCGTAGCGGATATTCTCCTCTATGGTGTCCTTAAAAAGCACTGTATCCTGCAAAACTATGGCTATGGAACGTCTGAGCTTGTCTTTCGGGATATCGTAAATGCTCTGACCGTCTATGGTTATCTCACCGCTGTCAACGGGATAAAATCTTGTGAGAAGATTTACTATGGTGGTCTTGCCAGAGCCTGTTGCACCGACTATGGCTATTTTCTGACCTGCTTTTACTTCAAGATCGAGGTCTTTCAGCACCTGTTTTTCAGGAACGTACGAGAAGTCGATATGCTTGAAGTCGATATCGCCTTTGACGTTTTCCACCTCAAAGTCAGCCTTGCCCTCGTCAGTTTCCTTATCGGCGTCCATGACCTCAAAGATACGCTCTGCGCCTGCTATTGCGGTCTGGATATTCGCAAACTGGTTTGCAATCTCATTGATAGGACGTGAGAACTGTTTTGAATAGAGTATAAAAGCCTGAATAGTTCCCACTGTTATAAAGCCTTTTATTGCGAACCAGCCACCAAAGGCTGCGATAAGGATAAAGCCGAAATTGGATATTAAGTTCATGCAAGGACCCATTACACCACCGAATATCTGAGCTTTTATGCCACATTTTTTCAGATTGTTGCTCATTTTCTCGAACTTGTCAACAGCGTCCTGCTCTTTGCCATAGGAAACGACCGTTCTATAACCAACGACCATTTCTTCCACTTCACCGTTTATCTCGCCAAGAAGCACCTGCTGTTTGATGAAGTATTTCTTCATATACTTTGTGAGTACGCCTGAAACGAATATGGTAAGGAACACTGTAGACAGCGAGATAAGGGTAAGAAGCGGTGAATACAGAAGCATTATGACAACTGTTCCCACTATGGTCAGCACGCCTGAGATGAGCGAGCCTATAGACTGAGAGATAGTTGTGGAGATATTCTCGACGTCGTTTGTCATACGGCTCATTATATCGCCATGGCTATGGGTATCAAGATATTTTATAGGAAGTCTTACAAGGCTTGAGAACAAGTCTTTACGCATGGTCTTTACTGTGTACTGTGAAAGCTTTGCGGAGAATATTCCCTGCATATAGGTGAAAACAGAGGACAGGAGATAAACTGTCCCAAGACCTATGAGCGTTTTGCCAAGCGCACCGAAGTCAACGCTTGTTTTCTTTTTGGTGAGAGTAATGCAGTCTATGGCTATTTGCTGTATTGACGGTGCGGCAAGGTTGAGCAGAGTTATAATGAGCATTACACCGATAAGAGCGAAAAACAGATATCTGTTTCTTCCTATGTAGCCGATAAGCTTTTTAAGGGTGTTCTTTGCGTCCTTAGGCTTTTCCATTGTGAGCCTTGCACCGTGAGGTCCGCCCGGTTTTCTTCCGCCGGGTCCCATTGGAGGCATTGGAGGCATTACACTTCACCTCCTGACGTTTTTACCTGTGAAGCGTAGATATCCTGATATACCTCGCAGGTCTTTAATAGATTTTCATGAGTATCGCAGGCACAAAGCTTGCCGTGGTCAAGGACGGCTATCCTGTCGCATGATTTTACGCTCTGGATACGCTGTGCGATTATGATAAGGGTAGTGCCATTCATTTTGCGGTCTATCTCCGCACGAAGCTTTGCTTCTGTGCCAAGGTCGAGGGCGGAGGTGGAATCATCAAGAATGAGGATCTCAGGTTTTTTAAGTACCGCTCTTGAGATAGAAAGCCTTTGCTTCTGACCGCCTGACAGTGAAGCACCCTTTTCGGCTATAATACCCTCATAGCCTGCAGGTATCTTCTGAATGAATTCGTCAGCCTGAGCTGCCTGTGCGGCGGAGATGACCTCCTCATGGGTAGCGTTTTTGTCGCCCCACTTTATGTTGTCCTCAACTGTGCCTGAGAAAAGCTCGCTCTTTTGCAGGACTATGCCAACTTTCTTTCTAAGCTCGTCAAGCTTGCAATCCTTGACGTTTACGCCGTCAACAAGGACTTCCCCTGCTGTGCAATCATAAAATCTTGGAATAAGATTTACAAGTGAAGATTTTCCCGAACCAGTTGCACCTAGTATGGCGACGCTCTCGCCTGACTTTATATCAAGGGTAAGGTCTGAGATAACAGGTCTGCCCTTGGTTTCTGGATAGGAGAATGAAACGTTTTTAAAGCTCACTGTGCCGCCTGTTTTATCTGAAAGGGAAACGCTGCCGCTTTTTATAACAGGGTCAGTTTCGAGGACTTCTCTCAGTCTGTTTGCAGATGCGGAAGCCTTTGCGAGGGTCTGGAACATCATAGACATCATCATTACGCCATGCAAGACCTGAGTAAGATATGTGATAGCCGCCATGACCTCGCCGACCTTCATATCTTGCGCCTGCACCTGCCAGCCGCCTATAACTATAACGGCAATAACAGACAGATTGAGTATTATCATAAGAAGCGGCTGAAGGATAGCCATAAGGGTCTGAACACGGAGGTTTGATTCCATAAGGCTTATATTTGCATCGTCAAAACGCTTTTCTTCTGTATCCTCTCTGACATAGGCTTTTACTACTCTTGCGCCTGTGACGTTCTCCTGAACCACAGAGTTTACGCTGTCAAGACGTTTTGCAACGATAGAATAGTATGGGTTTGCCTTTTTGAGAATTATTATCATCATGATTATCTCGACAGGCAAGGCACATAGGATTATTATTCCAAAGCGAACGTTCAGAGTGAGCATCATGATTATTCCACCAAAGAACAGCAGGCTGTCACGCACCAACATTCTCAGCATGAAGTCTACCATTTGCTGGATAGCGGTTATATCCGCTGTAAGACGTGTTACCAATGAGCCTGTGGTGAACTTGTCGGTCTGTTCAAATGAAAGACCCATGACACGCCTAAAAACGTCCACACGCAGATCTCGTGAAAAGCTTTGGGAAGCTATCCCACCGAATGCAGAAGCCGCAATTCCGCAAGCTCCGCCGCCTATAAGAACAAGGAGCATGAGAAGTCCCGTTCTTATGATAAGATCCATATCCTGACCCAGCACGCCGTCGTCAACTATTTTTGACATAAGCTTTGGCTGAAGCAGGTCGCCCAGCACTTCTCCCACCATGGATAGAGGTGTCAGCACCGCAAACAGTGCATAGGGCTTCAAGTATTTGCTTAGTTTTACTTTCAAAGCAGTTCCTCCTAAAATTTTATTTCAGGCTACTTATACGCAGGGGAACATTGACGGAAGATAGCAAATGCAGAGCAGTGGGCTGTTAAGGACGCCAGCCCCTACAAAATGTGTGATATAACTTTTTTATGTAGTGGCGAACAGCGTTCGCCCGCATTGCTTTTGTTTTGCTAATGATCGCATCGACTTTTCACTGCTGGTGACAAGGCAGAGCCTTTGAAATCACAGCCCTAATTGTGCATTATCTCAAGCTCCCTGGACAGCTCCTGCGCTGTCATTTTTCTGCTGAGGGAGGCTTTGTCTATCATTATGGTAACAGGCTCTTTTCCGTGGATATCGAACCAGTTGTCAGAGAAAACGCAATCTGCGGTCTTCAGGCTGAGGCAGACGCTTTTGGCGTAATTCTCGGCACAGAATGTCAGGGCGAATTTATCCTCGCTTTCGGAAATGCCGTAAGTTATGGCAGGCTCTAAGAATGTAAATTCTTTCGGGCGCACAAAGAGCGTTGTGCCAAAACTCAACACCTTGCCGTTTTCCATAATGGAATATTCGAGATATTTTTCACGAGGGTCGGTACGGCTGACAAGCTCCTGCGAAAGGTCTATGTCAAGGACGTTTTGTGCGGTAAGAGCCGGAATGTTCACGGATTTTTCTCCGCTTTGCAAAATTTCAGCTTTATTGTTTCTCAGCGTCCATTTTACCACGCCCTCAAAGGCTGTCATGCGTTCGTTAGATATATTAAGGACAGGCTTTTTTCTATCGGTATCGTCGCAGGAGATAAGGCATGGAGCGTAAAAACGCTTTGCATAATAATGCAGACCTTTCCACCTGCCGAAATAGTCGATACTTGACCACGAGATAACAGGGTTTGAATCGTTCACCTGCCAATAGGCAGAGCCCATACATCTGCCTCTCGCTCTTCTCATATGCTCAACATTTGAGCGTATGCAATCCGCCTGAACGAGCTGTGAGGAATAGATGAGCTGTTTGAAATCGTACGGATATCTTACCATTTGAGCGAGATAGTACATTATCTTCTCGTTGCCCTGAACGCACTTCTGATGTGCCGCCATAACTGGTGAGCAAAGGTCAAAGTCGCCCTTTGTTTCATCAGCAAAGGCACGGCAGGTCTTTATATCAGGCAGGCTTTCAAAGCCGTACTCCGAACAGAAACGGTAATAGAACTCTCTGAACGCTTCGATAGGCTTGAAGTTGTGCCAAACGTCCCAATAGTGCATATCACCTGCATGGTTTGAGGAAGCGTCCTTGAAGCCTCCCCCTGATGAAGGTGATGACGGCCAATAGAAGGTGTTTTCGCAGGGGTCATAGGCTTTAAGCACCTGTGGGATAATATCCTCAAAAATAATAAGATAGTCACGCTTTGCTTCCTCGTCCTCGGGAAGACCCCAATATTCCCATGCGGATTCTATCTCGTTGTTGCCACACCACAGACCAAGAGAGGGGTGGTTTCTCAGGCGGATAACGTTGTCACGAACTTCCCCACGGACAGTTTCTTCAAACTCCTCTGTGAGCAGATATGCAGAGCAGGCGAACATAAAGTCCTGCCATACTATGATACCATTCTCGTCGCAGTAGTCATAGAAATACTCGTCAGGATAATAACCGCCTCCCCACACTCTTATAAAGTTATAGTTTGCGGCCTTGCAGTCTGCAAGGAGCTTTCTTGTTTTCTCCTCGTTACAGCGTGTGACTATCTGGTCTTCGGGGATATAGTTTGCGCCCATGGCAAATATCTTCACACCGTTGTTTATAAAGCAGAACTCCTCGTCCCACTGATCTTTTTCACGGCTGACAGTTAAAGTTCTAAGACCTATGCGCTGTGTATTTTTATCTGTGCAAGCGTCATTTTCATCATACAAAGTCACGGCACAGCTATAAAGTGGCTGTTCGCCATAGCCGTTCACCCACCAAAGCTGAGGGTCGTTTATCACAAGCTCTGTTTCATAATATTCTGCACTTTCCTCCAGGCTTATGTCGGCTTTTGCGGTGATATTGCCCTGCGGGTCGGATATTTCCACCATAGCTTTTTTACAGCCGTGGTTTTCTATATGCAAAAGGGCTTTCAAAGTCACTTTGTTCTCGGTATGTTTCTGGCTGTAGTAGACGTCAAGTATACGTCCTGCATCTGGGACGATAAGGGATACACTGCGCCATATTCCCATGTCAGGGAGCATTGGACCCCAATCCCAGCCGAACATACAATGGGCTTTTCTTATATGTGTATAGCCTGTCATGGTGGAGTCAACGCCCCAAAGGTGACGTTTTTCGTCCATTTCTTTTATGTATCTGTTTGGCGAGGTTATTTTCACTGTGAGAGTGTTGTCCCCCTCTTTGATAATACCATGGACAGGAAACTCCCACACTCTGTGCATATTGTTCACTCTGCCGAGGTGAATGCCGTTGAGATAGACGTTTGCTATGGTATCAATGCCGTCAAAGTGCAGGACAGTATTCTCGCACTCCACTGCGGCCTTGTCTGCGGTGAATGTGGTTTCAAAATCGTAATCATCATCACATATCTGTGTTGAGATATACTCGTTCTCACGATAATATGGGTCGGGTATCTTTTTATAGTCAAGCAGGGTCTTATATACAGAGCATGGAACTTTGCAATCAAAGCTCTCCTGCGAGCCTGCTTTTTTCATTTTCCAGTTATCGTTAAGGCTTACTGTTATACTCATTATTTTTCTCCTTATTTATCATGGACGCAGAAAAGGTTTGTTTCCCATGCGGGGTAGTATCTTTCCTGACGAATATAGAATTTGTATCCTTTGCAAAGGCTGTTTATATACAGAGGCAGGGTGATGTAATCATATGGTCTGTGATACAAGGCACAGCATATTTTGGGGGCATAGCGTGAAATGGTATATTCACTGCCCTTGATAGCTTCTAGGTCTGCTCCCTCAACGTCATATTTTATATAGGTGCATTTTTTGCCTGCAAGAACGCTGTCCAGACTTCTTGCACGAACCTTTTTTCCTGCGGCATCTACTCTGCCCTGTCTGCCTGCGCCACCTGCAAAGCTAAGTTCGGTATCTACGCTCCATGCGGCGGCGTTATAAAAGCTTATATTGTCATTGGCTTTTAGATTTTTCAGGCATTTCTGAAAGTTTTTTCTCTCAGGTTCGAGGGCATATATTCTCTCATACTTTCCCCCTGTGCGTGAGATAAGCTCTGCGGCAGTGTCGCCTGTGTATGCTCCCAAGTCGCAGTATATCTCGTTTTCTCCAAGGGGAAGTATCTCGGTTATCTTGTCCTTATCCGTAAATATCTCACGGATATAAGAAAGCTTGCCTGTTATCTTGAACGCTGTCAGTTTTTCAAAGGTAAGCTTTGAAATATCGTCATCAAAAAGACGGTAAGCTTTTTCAGCCTGAGAATACATTGAGAGAAGCTTTTCCTTGCTGAAATTTTCATCGCCTGCAACGCACATTTCCGGCACTATGACCTCGCAGCTTTTTTCAATATTGTCGATACGCTCCATTATCTCAGGCAGGCTCGTGCCAAAGCCAAGCACAACTGTGATATCCCCAAACTGCGCTTGCACCTGTGAGAAAGTCTGCACCTTAAACCCTCTGAAGCTTTGTCCACGGACAAAATCGTCGCTTGCAAAAACACCTGTGCATTTTATGCCAAGTCTATCAAATTCATCAAGAAGCTTTTCCGCTCCATCGCCCATGCCGTATATGAATATCGGCTTTTCGCAGGTCTTGAGCCTGTCCCACGAGCTTTCAAGGGACTGAAAATATTCTTTTGAAAACATTCACACTTTCCTCTCCAAAAAAGGCTCTCACAGAAAGATCTGCGAAAGCCCCTTATTCTTATAGAACTTTATATGATATCGTCATCGATATCAAAATCATCATGATCATGGCAATGACCGCCGTCACCGCCGACCATATCTCTGCCCCTTACACGGTATCTATCACGATTTATATTGATATACTTATCAAGCCGTGCAAGCACATCTCTTGGCGCTTTTATGGACTTGACTTCCTTAATAGGCGTATCAACGTCTTTGACATTCATTACTATTGTGCCACAGCCGAACATTCTTTGTCCGAACGGCAGGACAAGCTTTTTGTCGATGACCCTATAAAGGTCAAGCTCGTCTTCCTCTATGCTGAGAAAACCTTTGCGTGTTATAAACTTATCTTCTGTGAGAAAATATCTTGTAAATGATATAGGCAGACCAAAAATCGTTCTTTTCTTATCTGTCCAAATGTAATTGATAACGTCTTTTTTCATAAAACGACGTCGCCTCCCTCAAGATGATCTATAATTTTTTACAAAGACATCATTGCAAACTGGTGGCACAAAAAAGTTGCTGACCATGTTTTTGCAACGATCCTCCCGTATATTTTACCACGCAATAAAGCTTTTGTCAAGAAATTATCCTTTGTAAAAGCTATGTAAAAATACTATTCATATACATATTTCTAATTGATTATATTTATATTAACAAATATAATAT
>ENA-OYWV01000095-OYWV01000095.1-human-gut-metagenome-genome-assembly--contig:-NODE-95-length-35614-cov-10.346860_pt1 | contig 35614 bp, 36 predicted proteins | sample MGYA00244812_ERZ653400 | MGnify/ENA primary metagenome ERZ653400 (study PRJEB26926, sample SAMN06165097) | human gut metagenome | biome: ENVO:00009003; feature: ENVO:2100002; material: ENVO:00002003... | reverse complement strand
GAAAAATAACTATTCTCGAAATTAACATTTTCAAACATAACAGATTCAAATTTGCGTCGGTATCAGGTTTCATATAATTGGGTTTAATGGGATTGTAGCCTGAATCAACAAGTAATCCGGACATTTCCTCAACATCTGAAAAACAATCGCTGTGCTATCTGATTTCTCCTAAGTGTTTGACAAATAGCTATTCCATTTATTCATATTACTGATTTTAGAATCTATTTTAGATAAAAAATTTGACTTTATAACTTTATCGACAGCAACATAAAAAGTTTCCGTCCTGTTGCCAATGTTATTATAATCCAGCATATATTTTTCTTGTGTATCGGTATTGAAATAGTAAATAAATTCATTACCATTTTGCTGATAAACCCATACCAAATATTCATTGGGATTTATATCATAGCAAAAATAATAACTTGGCAGATAATTGGTATAGTCCTCAAATCCAATGGCATATCTAATCAAATGCTCATTTTCATCGGATATAATCATAGTTTTATCAGGTTGCCAACCTTTATTGCTTTCAATAACTTTGATTGAAATTAAAACATTATTATCAGTTTCAATTTTTTCATTAAACAGTGTTTTTTCATTCTTACCCAAACCAACAATAATGCCTGAAATAATTACTGCAGAAATAATAATGCCGACAACTACCAATACTTTTTTCATACTAAACCTCAATTAGCTAAGTCAAAATAATAATCGCAAAATGCACTTGCAAAACCATATATCATATTTTCAGTTATTAAATTACAAGTAGATGAACTATACACGCAACCAGCAGAAAGAAAATCCATAGGAGGTCTAATATATGATGTAGCAAGTATTTTCAAATCAGATCGTTCATTTGAACCTGTAATATTATATATAAAATCAGAAAATCTTTGCTTGTTGTTCATTTTTATTAAATAATTGTTAAGCAATTCATTTAAGTCCATATTGGGATTATCTTTATACTCATAGTATAAATTAACTGCATCTGCATCAACAATTACATCACTAATTCCGTAATGCGAATTCGAACGATTACCTAAATATGTACTCATTTCCTGATATGCGGCTTCTATACTCATATTATGCGCATAGTATTGATCTTTTCCATATAAAATATCTTGATCTATCACTTGTTGTAAGTCCCCTGCCCAACCAGCCATATCATTCATTGAACCATAATAAGTAGAATAAATGGATTTAATATCATTTTTTTCAAAATAAGCATTCATAGTTGCGGCAAGATGTTTTAAATCATACTTTTCGTTCGTCAATGGATCAAAGAGTTCTTCCACAGCATTATCATCTCCAAGGAAGTAATTATATACATCAATATTGTTATCTTTAACATATGCTATAAAATTCTCATTTATATTACCAGCTGTAATGTTCCACTTTGTGCCAATGTATTTAGTGCTGCGTAAAAATTCTAATACAAGTGTTATTTCATCGTCTTTATTTCGTAAATTATTATCTGAGCAGTAATTCTGAGCATATTCACATAGTATATCCAAATATGGAACAAACGAATATACTAATGGATTTAAATCACTTGAATCTACCGTCCCATCCCCATCTGTATCCGGATCAGACGGATCCGACCACATATGATGATAGTATTTGAACGTTGAAGGATTGCCCTGTTTTCCAGGTACTTCAACCTTCGTAAGCTCAACATCGACTTCTTCATTGTCATCAAGGCCGTCATCATCCGTGTCAGCTTTCATATAATCGGTATTAACAATTTTGCAATTTGAGCTTACAATAAGACCACTCATTTCTTCAATATCTGTAAAACCGTCACCATCAGTGTCTGTTTCTCCAACAAAGGTCTTAGGACCTATTTCATTGCAGCTTTGATTTATTTCAGCAGCGGTTTTAGCAGAGTATACCTTGCCGCCTGTCAGCTGTGCATAACCTATCAATGCAGCTGTATTAAAATCACCAATACAGAAAAAGTAAATAGGTATCATGTTATTAATTGCAAGCTTAAGAAATCTACTGTCAACTGATACACTGCTGTCAGTAATAAAAATAATTTTAGAGTTATACCCCATAGCCTCATCATTGAGTATAACTGCTGCTAAACCAATTCCATAACTAGCATTAGCAGTTCTGCTGTAATAAATCGGATCCCATTTCAACGCACTTTTGACACTCGTAAAATCGGTGTTCATTCCACCAGCATTCTGGTAGGTCAAAAAGCTCATAATATCTGAATCCGACATTGAGTCTACAATATTACTAACTATAAGTTCATTTCGATTTGCGTTATTAACATTATATATATTCGAACTTTTTGATATTAATACAGTTGCATTTGGAACATGCTGGCCTTTTGATTCGTTTATTTTAGTGTAAATATCTTGCCATGCTCTATACCATTCTTTTCCGTCAACGATCATATACTTACTGAAGTGTTTAGTCTCCACACTTACAGTTGAATTTTCCTCGTCAAGAATGGTATCCAGCTCAACAAAATTGTCATTTTCTTCATCATACCATAAAAACAGCAGATTGTCAAACTCGGTATCTCCAAGTTTGGATTTATCCACCACATAAGTAAGCGTAGCCTTATCAAACTGCGAAGTCGTTTCAATCTCAAAAGGCTCTCCGACCAGCCCCACAACATCAGTGCAGAGAACATCTTTGTTCATAATGCTTTCAACAGTAGTGGCTTTCTGGAGATTGCCCGTACCCTCCATAGACACACGAACTTCGGTAACGGCACAATCCTCGTTTTCAACCTTGTGAATAAAGGTCTGGAAACGCTTTTCATCACCGTCAAGAACTCCGTTGCCATCGGTATCGGGATTCAGCGGATCTGTTTCAAAGTAGATCTCGTCACCGTCCTCAAGTCCGTCATCGTCGGTGTCAACCTTGAGCGGATCTGTGCTGTAAGTGTTGATCTCCTCACCGTCATTAAGTCCGTCGCCGTCCGTATCATCATTATAAGGCTCTGTACCAAGTTCATACTCCTGAAGATTTGTTAATCCGTCTTCATCAAAATCCTCATCGCAGTCAAGGACGCCGTTGTCATCGGTATCGGGCTTTGTTGGATCTGTTCCAAGCGTTAATGCCTCGTATCCGTCAGGAAGTCCGTCACCATCTGTGTCAGGATTGTACGGGTCTGAGCCGATTTCCTTTTCAATAAGGTTAGGCAAACCGTCCTCGTCTGTATCGGCAAGGTACTGCCAATCGTCCATTGTCCAGCTGAGTTCTTCGCTCTCTGTGCCAACTAATTCAGCCCATGAACTGCTGTAGTTGATATTAGCTCCATAACCGTCGATAACAACATTCTGTGCAATGATAAGTCCATTCATATTGAAATTGTCGCAGTCTATGGTAACAGTTCCGAACGGAGCATAGATCAGACCGTTTACAGTTGCCTGACTGTTTGAGATATCAATATCGCCGAATTTTGAATAGATAACTGTATTATTTCCGTTGAGATTTCCGCCTGTAAGATCAACGTCCGAAACAGCACCCACAGCGTCATTCAAGCTGATATTGCCGTCTAAATTCAGTCTGCCTGTTACATAGATCGGGTCATTTATATTCACATTCATATCGGAATATGTGTAATCCTCGTCGTATGTATCGCAGTTTTCTGTAAAATATTTGTCTGCAAGCTTGGTGTGAATAAGTATCATATCGCAGCTTACATCAAATACATCTTCGGTTTCTTCTCCCTCTGTATTGTCTTCATCTGTAATATCGTCAATATCTGTAACAGTACCGTTGATATTGGGATACTGAGCGGTTGCCCCAAACACACCGTTTGTATATGCACTGCCGTTGAGTGTGAAATTGTCAGTGTTTATTGTGATGCCTGCGTCATTGTCTGCGGCAAAAACAGCATAGGGATACTTGGCGGTTTCCTCAGCCGCTGCCGGCATGACAGCTGCCACACTCGCTGTCATAGCTAAAGCCAGTACTCCGGATAGCGTTCGCTTGAGCCGTGACTTTGTTTTCTGTTTGATCATAACTTTTACCTCCATAATTTAAAATCCTTGTTAGTTTACTAACGCCATAAAAATACCACAAAATCATGCTGTTCTCAACAAATTTCTTGTAAACACCCCCTTTTTCCTTGTAAAGGAACAAAAACGAGATCAGATTACTAAAATCCAACCTCGTTTTCGCATTTCATAAAATGTTCTCATTGATACCAATATACACATCATAAATTTTGTTTTTAATATCCTGAACAATGAAGTACGGAGGGGTAGCGGGCAAAAAAGACTGGTCTTGAATATACTTCTTAAGCTCCTCCACTTTGTTTTGAATACTGTCGAAAGAACCGTAATGTCTTGTCCTTATAGCATTTACAAGTTTGAACTCCGGTTTATAGCGGTAATGCTTGCTGCTTGAAAATTGTTTATCTACAGGAATCAGAAACTCAAGAAAAGGGGATTTTTGAGTAATAACAATTTTCCCGTCACGGGATAGATCTAAAACGTCAAGACTATAATCGATTCTTTGGGCAAAGTCCTCTATTTCTCCGTAATCAAGCTGCATTTCAAAACATAAAACATTTTTATAATGTAGATACTGGTGTTCAACTATCGGCATAACCGCACCGCCTTACTTGAAGAATTTATAAAATGCAAGCCAAAAATTATAGAACATATTATTTGCCTCCTTTACAAATCGATGCCATTAAGATAACACCGATTTCTAAAACAGGCTACAAAATTCTTGTAAACACCCCTTTTTTTCTTGTAAAGCTCAAAATAGCTTGAAATTAATGTCAAAATATTGTATAATAAGAACAACAAAAAATATCAGAAAATAATAGGGAGAGGTTATTATGCATATAGCAGTTTGCGATGATGAGTCTTTTTTTCGAAAAACGTTGTTTGAAGAATTATACATATATGCAGATAAGCATGGTCTTAATTTTATTATATACGAATATTCCGACGGCATGGAACTCTTAGCTGCCGATATGTCCTTTGACTTGATTTTTATGGATCATCAAATGACAGATAAAAACGGACTCGATACCGTTTCGGTATTGAGGAAACGCAATGTTGATACTACCGTAATATTTGTGAGCAGCTATAAGGACGTTGTTTTTGACAGTATGAAAGTTAATGCTTTTCGCTTTCTCGTTAAACCGTTTGAAAAAGAGGATTTGTACGAAGCTTTGGATTCTGTTATAAAAAATCTAGCAAAAACTGCTTATATAGTAGTTAAGGATACTGTTAATCAAAAGAATATAACGATACCCGAAAACGAAATAATATATGCACAAGCCGACAATATCTATGCGGAAGTTGTCACAGCTCAAGGAATTTTTCTTTATTCAAACAAAATTTCTTTGTTGGAGAAAGAATTGAATGAGGCGTATTTTTATCGCTCAAATCGCTCGTATATCGTCAATTTCAATTACATAATCGGCTACAGTAAAAAGGAAATTGAATTTTCTAACGGTCAAAAAGCGCTTATTTCAAGCTCTAAATTCAAGGACTTTAAAAGCAAATATCTGAATTATCTTAAAAGAAAAAGTATAGGAGAATAGAAATGAATTTAGTACACACATTTGAATTTACAGTAATATCTATACTATATTTATTTACGATTATCCAAACCATGAGTCTTATTTATGGAACCAAAGAGTACAGGAGAAAATATGTGACTGTATTTCTTATGTATTTGATTTCCGGAATTATTTGCTCCTGGTATAGAAATCATGACAAACCTGTTATTTTCCTAACGGCAACAATATGTTATTATGCATTTCTACTAATTTGCATTTTGTCAATATTCAAATCAAAAAAATTATGGTCTGTATATATTTCGGTTATTGTACTGATTTTAGATTCTATTTTCCAATCAATTGGATGCATACTGATTGATTTATTTGTACAAGATTTTGACAGAGCAACGGTTTTAAATTTTTCATCTATGATTTTTAATATTGTTGTATTAATCCTACTCAGATTTCTTCAAAAAAATCATCAAAATCAAATCAGGAACAGCATAAGATTACTGCCAAAACGATTATATATATTGATATTAATTGTCCTGGTTTTTATCGGAGAGCTTTGTGGAAACATGGCTGTTGAATCTAGCGAGTTGTTCTTTGATAATAAAATAAACAGTTTCTTGACAGTGCTGACCATTATGGCTTTTTTGACAATTATTATTTCATTTGTATTCAGCAGTATTTCACGGCAATACTACGAAAGCATATTAGGAATAATGGAAAAACAGATGGTAGGTCAAGTTGAGCATTACCAAAAGATCAATAAGCTTACAGACGATTTGAGAGAATTTCGTCATGATTATAAAAATCATATGATATGTTTGCAGGCAACGCTTGAGAAAAGACAGCTTGATGAAGCACTTGACTATGTAAAAAGTATAACCAAGCAGGAGATAATTGATGCAAATAAGTTTTCAAGCGGAAATCAGATCGCTGATTCGATACTTTCGGAGAAAAGCGAATCAGCCGCAAATATCGGCACTCAGATTCAATTCAGCGGTTTTATTTCCGATGAGATTCCTGCAGTCGATCTATGTACAATGCTTTCCAACGCTTTGGATAATGCTATCGAGGCTTGTGAAAAACTCAGCTTAACCGATTCGGCTGTTATAACGGTGAAATGTGCTGTTGTACAGAATGTTCAGGTGATTAAATTATCAAATCCAAATCCAGACAACAAAAATTCCACAGAAACCTCTAAGCTCGACAAAGATAATCACGGCTTTGGGTTATACAACATTCGCAGGACTGTCGAAAAGCTTGGCGGAGAGATGAGAATACCAAAGCAGTTCCCGGAGTTTGTTCTGGAATTGGAGTTTCCAATCAAATGATAAAAGCTGTTGTATGGTTATGGTGACATACAACAGCTTTGTAATAGCTCCTATTCGGTTCATTTTTATTTTTCTTCGTTAATGGTATAACGCAAGTGCATACTCGGCGAGATATTTGTATTGTTTGTTTTTGAAGGCGGCATAGATCTGAGACGTCAGCTTATCCGGACGGCATTTGACGTTTGAATATCCGTTCTCATTTAGAATATCCCTTAGACGGTCAACGGCCTCGATCCCTCCTTCGTCATTATCAACGCAGAGAATTACTTCCGATAAGTTAGAATGATTCTTTAATGCCGCAAGCACAGCATTTTCATACACTCCGTTCATTGCAATGCAGCTGTGCTTTTGCCAGTCTTTCGGATAAAGCGTAAGAAAACTCATCATATCTATGGGAGCCTCAAACACATAGAGCCTTTTGCTTTCACCGAAATGTGCAAAGCTGTATCTTGTGTCAGAACCTTGACAAGTGATCCTGAAACTATTGCCGTAAGAATTTGTTGAACGCTTGCTTGCCTGCCTTGGAACGCCGTTTTCGTCAACGCCTACGAACACCGCATTGTGATGTTCCTTGTCCTCATAAAGCGTGTGCTGTTTTGCAAAATGGCTGATAATATCGGGAGAAATGAACCTCTGCTTTATCAGGTAGGCATAAACCCTATGCATATTTGTGTTTGCCTCGGGAAGTCTGAACTCTTTCTTTTCTTCCTTTGCCGATACTTTCGGCGGACTGTGGGACAGCGGAGTTACCGTCTGTCCTAACAGCTCTTGTACCGCCGTCTGAAAGTCCATGTCATAGAATTCCTGCATGAACTTTATCGCTCCGCCGCCGATTTGATTTTTGTGGTCGAACCATTTTGACCCACGGATAGTTATACTGTCGTGCTTGCCTGAGCTGTCGTAATATATGAGCTTATGCTCTATGCCGACACGCTCAAGCTTTTCACCACGCACACGCAGGTATTCTGCCAGATCTATGCTGTTGGCAAGGATTTTTTGTTCGTCTGTAAATGGGATATATGACACTTTATCACCTGCTTTCTGTTTACTAGGGTTGATTTTTCGAGGTTGGTGTGGTATAATGGATAATAACATAAATCGAAATTTGTAGGAGATAGCCATGAAAAGTAAAATTATCTATTGTCTGAATTTTCTCTGGACGAGTTTTATTGCATTTTCATTTCCAATATGTTTCGGCTGGATTTTTCTTGATATAACTGGACATTCAAAAGGCTATAGCTATGATTTAGGCTCGGAGAAAGATGTTTCTATTATGCTTGGCTGTATTGAGCTACTGATTTGGCTTGCTTTATCATTTCCCTCAAATATCTATGTATTTCGGAAAACATTGAGTAAAGGCAAGGCATATCTGCTTATCCCTATCGTATTGTATATAACACTTGCTGTAATTTGCGTAATGATTACACATGGTGGGTGGACATCATACGCAAAAGAAGTATTTAATATATAAATTCTGATTTATACTCCCCAAAACCAAAGGGCTGAGCCAACCTCAGCCCTTTTTTCATTTTAAATCAGTACTTCACATTCTCCGCAAACTTAGCCATCAGCTGTGAAAAACTCTGCCTTTCCATCATATCTGAACTGAGAAATGCACCCGACACAACGGTCAGCTTGTTTTCACTCAGCACAGCATAGGTTTCTGTGTATCCGAACTGAGTCGCCATACCGTCGGATTTCTGAACAGAGCCGTACTGCTGATACTTGCCCTTTGAAACAACACTGCTTGTCATTCGGTAACTCGAAACAAAGTCATCTTCGGTGATACCGCTCATCTGAGCAGCAGTCTGCCTGAAGTAATGATCTCCGAAATTTTCAAGGATATATTCCATATCATAAGGAAGACTGCTTTTACTCAGATCAATACACATCACCTCAATAGAACCGCCGCCGTTTGTACCTTTTAGCGTTATCTTCTGCACACCATTTGAATCATCGATTTCATTATCAAAAGAACAGCCTTTCATTGCTTCTGTTACCAATGCGCTTGTATCTGCAAAGCTGATATTTGAATCGAAAAACTCCGCAATAAAGGTATCATATTTTACCTGTTCTTCATCGACGGTACTTTCAGCCTCCGAAGAGGCAGCCGCACTTACTGTCGGAGCGGCTGTTGTGACCGTTGTCTGCTCGGCTTTGAACGGCGGCGAGATATTTCCGCAGCCTGTAAGGATCACCGCAGACAGTACGGCGAGTATAAGAATATTCTTCATTTGTCATACCTCCTTACACAATAGACCAGATATACAACGGAGCGGTAAGGGTGAATATGAGGCAGGCGAAGATTATCGCAACAGGAGTCCATTCTATCTGTCCGTGCTTGCGGTAGTCCATATACATCGCACCTATCTTCACAAACAGCAATACCGCAAGGATAACATCAAGGCACGGAAAAACAACATTGTTCACCACCGACACTATTTGCGATCTGGCTGTGTTCCAAGTGCTTGTGACCGCCCCCGCAACATCACCCGAAGCATAGGCAGTTAGCGACATCACAGCCGCAAAGCACACCGAACTTGCTGCTGCGATCAATTTCTTTTTAGATCTCATTACACATCATCCTTTCTGCTTTCGATAATTTTTCCTACCAGAATTGTACGGCTGTTACCCTCTGCAGAAGTACAAGTTGACAGCGTTATCAGGTTATCTTCTTCGGAAATGCCGATCTCCTTGTAAATACTTGCACAGTTTCTGAGCTGATTATCCCATTCATTAAAATTCGGAGCAGCAAGATAAAGTCCGCTTGTATCGGAAGTTCTTGCAACCGCAAAGAAATCTATAAGCCTGACATCGTTCTCAGTGGTCAGCCAGCCGTAGCTGTGATTCATGAAATATTCCTCGTTTTCGTAATTCGGAATATCCGCAAACATCGTTCCGTTTCCCATATTGTGACCGTAGATCACGCTATTAAAGTCAGAAAAATCGCTTGAACAGCGATAGTCCATAAACAGTGATCCTGCATACAAATATGAACCGTCCGCCGCCCTGCGTGTGTAATAATCGTTATCTCCCGACTGCATGATCGGATAATCGATATTTGTATCGGGAACATACAGCCAACCCACAGAATCGTCATGCTCGTTGGAAAGCTGACGTACCTGTTCGGTCAGTTCTTCTTTGGTATCCTCGGGAACTCTGTCAGACGACGGTTTTTCTGAATCGTTATTTACCGCTTCGTCAAGCGTTTCTCTCGCTATCGGGGTAGGAGCATAGATCAGAATATCCCGCCAATTGATTTTCTGAGCAACATCGTTTTTTACAAGAAGATAAATTCCTCCTCCGAGGAGGGCGGCTGCGGTCACAGCCGCAATAGTGCGAATAGCTTTGGTTTTCTTAGTCATAGATCAATCCTCATCAATTTCAATAAATTCGGGGCAAAGAGCTGAATGATCTTCAGGCTCCTTGTCATCATTTTTCTTTCTGCTAATGATCAGCACAAGAAAGATTACGAGCGAAGCGCCCATAAGTGCAAAAGCTGCAAAATCACTATGGTTATCGCCAGTATACGGAGTATCCGTTTTAGGCGTCAGCTCATCGTACATAACGACTTCGGTCACAGAACCGTCCTCGTTGACAGTAAAACTGATCTCGTTTGCGATCTCATAACCGTCGGGAGCGATAGTTTCACGAAGCGTGTACTCCTTGCCTGCGATCAGCTTGCCTTCGATGAAGTGAGCCTCGTCCGTGGATACCCATTCCTCAACAACATTTCCGTTCTCGTCAATAATTTGCAGAGTAGCACCCGGCAATTCTTCGCCTGTTGTAATGTCCCGCTTTGAAATACGAACCTTAGTGGTATCGTCCACCATAGCGATAAGCGGATTGCCATTATCTGAAACGGCCGTAAAATCAACGTTTTCTACCATAACATTGCCGTAAACATCAACAGTAAATTTAATGTCCGTTGCAATCACATAACCGTCGGGAGCGGCAATTTCTTTAAGCATATATTCACCTGCACCAAGCTTTGAAACAATGTGGTTTGTGCCGTCGGAAGTCCACTTATCAACTATCTCACCGTCAGCATTTTCAAGCACCATTTCAGCACCCACAAGTTCGTTTCCGTACACATCACGTTTGGAGATCTCAACAGTAATAGGTTTGTTTTCCGCAGTTATCTCAATAACTTCTCCGTCCTCTGCAATGCTGACAGCATATTCCTTGTCACTAAGAATATACCCCCTTGGACTTTCTATCTCACGAACGATATACTGTCCGAAAGGAACATCTGTAAACTCAAAACAGCCATTCTCATCTGAGGCGGCAGTCATTATTGCAGTATCTCTGCTGAACTTCACACAGTCGGTAGTAAACAGACCGAACACAGCATTTTCAAGAGGTTCGCTCTTGTCATCTACCTTGTGACCCTCTATCCTGCCACGCTTGAGAAGATTTACGAATTGTCCGCAGTCAATATCCACAGTCCGGATGTCCTGTCCCATATATTCGAAGTTTACAAGATATTTTTCTCCGTTAAGAACATAGTGTTCATCAGTAGAAATTTCTTTGACATAATACCTTCCGAAAGGTATCTGTACATCAAATTTTGCAGTCATATTCTCAGCAAGTGAAACCTCTGAAAGCAGTCCGTCCGCAGGAATAACAGAACCGTCAGCGGCAGTAATATCTTCTGCGGCGAATAGCCCGAAACGAATGCTTGTATAGCAGTCCTTGCCGTAGATCCCGAACAGTTCATCACTTTCCATAACCTTAGAAAGCGATATCCTCACGCTCTGATACTCATTTTCAAAAGCTGTATTCACTGTATCTCTCACCTCAAATTCCTGTCCTGCATATGTTAGTTCAACATCTTTAGGCTCATTGTTCAGCACATATCCATAGGGAGCTTTTATCTCTCTGACCTCATACTTGCCAAGATAAAGCGGTTCGGTTTCAGCATAGCCGTTCTCGTCTGTCGTGATCTCCGAAACAACATCTCCTGCATAAGCTCTGATCGTACCGTCGAGCGTAACAATATCTTCTTTTGCTGTTATCTGAAATACCGCGCCGCTGAGATCTCCGTTCGCAAACACGGGAGTGTAAGTTGTTGGATTCACGATCATTTCACCGTTTTCATTTGTGTATGCGGAGGAAGCCGTTGCCACGCTTGTGAAAATATCTCCCGTTTTATGAACGCTGATCTTACCTTTCTGGGCGGTGTTTTGCTTTTCAACTTTGACGATAGTAAGCGAGTTTTCTTCCTCTGCATTTTCTGAGGAAACCGAAAATGATACTGGAGTTTTATCAAGCACATATCCGTAAGGCGCCTGCACTTCAACAAGTGAATACTCCCCGTATGGGAGCACTTCGGGAGTGATAAGATAACCCTCGGAATTTGTGTAGAACACATCAATGGCAGTAGGAGATGGATAACTATACATCATAGTCATCTTTTCTCCGTCTGCATTGTATATCTCAAATCCGGCACCCTCGTAAGGAATTGTTTTTCCCGTTTCGGAATCGACCTTTACCACCTTAACATAGCTTTCAAACTCTGCATTGTTGATAAGATAGCGGTAGGTCTGTCCGTTTTCGCTGATGTTGACATCAAAATCAGCAATAAACTCAGTACCTTCCCAGCCCTTGGTCTGATGAACCGTGTAAATTCCGTATGGCATATCCTTGGTCTGTGCAAATCCGTTTTCATCGCAAGTCAGATGATCACGTTCTGTTTCAACAGCATTTGCATAAGAACCCGAAGATTTCAGATACACTTCAAATTCAGCTCCCACTTCCGGAGTTTCTATCTGAGTAGAGCCGTCATCGGAATGCTTGATCATTGCGATATTTCCCTTGATAACGTCCTCAGTCACTGTCATAGAAAGTGGGTTATGCTCAATGAAATAATTCTCAGCTTCTGCACCTACTGAGTAAACTGTTTTGTCAATGAGATAGCCCTCGCTTGGTGAAATTTCCTGAACAGTGTAGTTTCCGCAGACATACTCTTTGGTCTTAAAATATCCGTTTTCATCGGTCGTATAGGTATCTACGAGCTCGCCGTCCTTGTACAGTCCGTAAACTGCTCCCGCAAGCGTTCCGTTGCCCTGTGCTGATGCTGTTTTGGAATCCTGCTTTGTCAACTCTACAGTAAATTTCTTGAGGATATTTTTGAATGTCTTAGTTGTGGTTGCGTCTGCCGTAAGGGTTGCAGTTTGCTCTGCAGGAACTACATATCTTATTGGAACATTTTTCTCGGAAATGGTGTACACGATCTTCTCATTATTGCTGTTGTAAACAGGAATATCGGAAAGGATTGCAATACCGTCCGAACCTGTTTTTATTGTGTAGGTCTTACCGTTGCCCGTAATAGTGAACTCTCTGTCGCCGTTCTGATTGTCCTCGGACTGCTTATTTATCTTTATTGAACCCGTTTTAAGCTGATTGTTGAACTTCACATTCACAGTCAGATCAACATCTCCGCTTGTCAGCGTAACATTCTGAGCCTTAGGAACTTCGTATCTTGTATCTACATTGATCTCGGATACGGTGTAGGTGATCGATTTGCCCGTAGATGTGTTGTATACCTTTAATCCGCTAAATTCGGCAACGCCGTTTGCATTGGTTTTCTTGGTGTAACTGCTGCCGTCGTTTCCTGTGACCTTGAACTCTCTGCCGCTTACGATCCCGTCATCGGCGGTCTTATTGACCTTAATTTTGCCTCTCGTAAAATCTTCGGTCACAAATATATTTTCGTCAGCCTTTAATGCGAACACTTCTTCAGAGATACTGTAACCTGTCGGTGCGGAGATCTCCTTAACGTAATACTGCTTTTCAGGTAACTGAATGGAACCTGTTCCGTCCTTGCCGATAGTGATCTCGCCGACCTTGTTTTTACAAGCCTTATCGGTATATACTCCGTATTTTGCAACCGTGCCGTCCACCTTGCTTGTGCCTGAAATCTTAACCGTTCTGTCTGAAGCAAGAACCTTAGTTATTTCAAATTTCACATCATTTTTTGTTATCCTGAACGCCGACATATTCATAGCGGTAGCAGTCTTACCGTCAGTCTTGTTGTTGATAACAACGCCCTCAGAACCGCTTGATTCGATTCTCCAGTGTGTACCTCCTGTGCCTGTGCCGTCCCCGACTGTTCTGGAATTGATAAGACTTTCCGAAACGCCGATAGACTTAAGGTAGCTTATTACATCGTTTCTTGAATCAAATTCGCCCATATATATCCAAGCGTGATCCTCACCAACCGGATTCTGAGCGACCACCACAGAACCTGCTGTAATAACCGAACCGTCAGCACACTCCCAATACGGGCGGTCCGTTGTCTTGATGTTTTTCTTTTCGACTTCGACCTTTGAAGTCTTTCCGTCGTAAGTTATGGTGCAGTTATCATTGACTGTAAGCCAATGATCTGTATCAACAGGCACAGGGTTGTTCCAACTGAACCCCGATGTTTTGTATCCAAGCTGCGTAAGAGTATAGTACACAAGACCCGAACAGTCAATGCCGAGATTATTTATTGTTTCGACCGACAGCGGAGTGTACTGACCCTGATCATACGCATACCAATACCCCTTGTTACCAAAGGTATACGGCGTACCCAGCAAGGTCGCCGCCTTTGCGATCACCGTATCCGCTGACGGGAATGCCAGGTTTTCCATAGGTGTGCTTGCGGCACTTGCTGTGATTGCTCCGCTCATAGATGAACCGAACATAGAAAAAGCACAGAGTCCTGCCATGAACCCTGCGCTGAGTTTCTTTAATATTCTATTTTTTATCATTTATCATTCTCCTTTTGCTTTTTACAATGTCTGCTCAAATTCTGTTTCTTCCGGTTGGATCACTTCCGGCTTTGTTTCTCTCACAGCAACCAGCCCGATACCGGGCAGATCTACTATGATATGATCAAACTGCTGCTTGTACTTTTCTATCTGTTCATCGGTAAGTGAACAGGAATCCCATTCGCCGTATTCGTTCAGACAGTTGCCCGAAATATAGAAAGTGCCGTGAACAAGTGTATTTCCAACTATCCTGTTAGGCTTTGAACCGTTCAGCAGAAACTCATCATTGCACCAGCAAATAGCATCCTGCTTTGGTTCAAAATATATTGACTCGATGCTGCCGCCCACAACTTCCTGCATGGCATGGATATCATCTTCAATATCCTTTACATATGGTTCTTTCAGAGGTTCAAACACAAGTATCCTCATTCTTTTGCCTCACTTTCACAATACTCTTTCAGCGGACAATCGCCGCAGTCATCAAACATCGCACAGGTACGCTGTATCTCTTCTTCGGATATCCCACAGTCAAAATTCTGCTTTTTCTGCTCGTTCTGCCATACGATGAGTGAAACACCGCTGCTGTCACGTTCGACCTCTACCGTTACAGCATTTCCGTGTCTGTCATAAAGCCCTGAAAATTCTGTTTTGCCTTTTGCCGTTAAAACCTGTGCCAATATTATCTTCTTCATAAAAACCTCCTAATCAAAAAGCGAAAGCTGCCTAATAGCTTTCGCACGTTCGCTTGTGTCATAATTTGATATGAGCAGTTCGCCGTACTGACAGCCTGCGTCATAACGCTGTGCTAAGTTGTTAAGTCTGCTTATCTCCTCGATGTGGGTATTAGGCTTGTCCCATATCTCCCTTATCTCAGGACAGTCATTATACGAAACCAAAAATCTGCCTTTGATATCAAGCAGAGCGTCACGCAGTCTGATATGATCTTTTGCAGTAAACCCTACGTCCTTGTAGTAATTCTCTGTAGCAAAATACGGCGGATCGCAGTAGAAAAAGCTCACAGGGCGGTCATACTGCCGTATCAGCTTTTCAAAATCTTTATTCTCAACTACTACCTTCTGCAACCGCCTTGCGGCAAGGTCGATCATAGGGAAGTCCGACCACATCGAATGCGGCTGACTTCCAAAGCTGTCAAGACCGCTTGCATAGCTGTAACGTATAAGCTGATAAAACTTAGCCGCTCTGTCAACGTCATAAAGCCTTGGCAGTATTCCACGCTTATGCAGGCTTGAAGTCAGGTCAAAATCCTCTCTTGAATCGAGCACATATCTCAGCTTGTATTTGAGTCTGTTCGGTTTATCTCTGACGCATCTGTACAGGTTCGTAAGGTTTGAATTGAAGTCATTATACACCTCAAAATCTGCACCTGGCGGCTTGTGAAACAACACCCAGCCTGCACCGCCGAACACCTCTATATACCTTTCATAGTAAGGCGGAAATCTTGCAAGAACCTCGTCACGAAGATTTTTCTTTCCCCCTACCCATGACATAAAACTGTTCATGTTTTTCCTTTCTGCCGTTAGAACCAACAGCAGAAAAGTCGCTTTGCAAGCACCAGATTTTTGATCTGCTGTTGGCAAAACGACCTTAATAAATATTAGATTTTACGCTGTTTTCAGCCCTTGATTATCGGGTCAACATAGCTGAATATTATGCGTTTCTGTTCAAGGTAGCCGTCGGCTTTGTTTACCTCATTACACAGCTCCTTGTATTGCTTTTCCGAAAGCACAGGCTTTGTTGCTCTCAGCATTGCAGGAATATTACCCATACAGAACTTGAAGTCTACTTTGGCTTTAACTCTGTTTGTGTGCATCTTTGACCTCCTTATCAAGACGTGCGATCTCTTTTTCAGCAGACTTAAAAGCCACGGCAAGAGAACCTATCATCATTCCAATGAACAAATACGTCATTTACATCATCTCCATTTCCATATCCTCATCTTCTGTCTGTTCATCATCGATAGAAGTGATCTCAACATACTCGCCGATAACATTCAAGGCCTCATAGTAACTGCCCGAAGATGTTATTCTGCTGCACATTTCCTTTGCCTCATCATACATTCCGTTCCTTTTCAGCGTTTTTGAGGCTATGCCAATAAGATTAAATATATTTCCGTCCTGACCTATCAGCGGACATTTTGGCTTTTTGGACATCACGAAATCTCCTTTCCGTAATATTTTCTCAGCAGACCTATGATAAAAAGCTGACCTTTTCCCGTCACAAACGTCTGCCGATAAGTCTTTTTCATACCCTCGACCTCGAACACCGACTCCTTTACAACAAAATATCTGCGGTCAATATATCTCTGATACGGCAGATTGTTTGACATAAGCACTCCCATTTCTTTCAGCCAGCGAAACAGTCTTGTTCTGCCGATATTGAAATTTTTATCAGCCGCAAGCTTTGCCATAGCATTCATATCTATTAGATCATCGCTGTCGGCAACGTGCAGAGCGAAATCCACGAGTGGCTTATCATTTCTGATCCGTTCATTCAATTTGCTGATAAACGTCATTTGCAGACGGAAAAGTTTTTTGTACGGTTCGTCGAGGAAAGGCAGGTAGTTTTCAATAAACATTTCTTCGTTTGAAACATAGCCGCCTGTTCTGCGGATAGTTGGAAGGACATCATCAAATATCCAGCTTTCAAATTTTTCAGCAGAGGGAAGTCTGGAGTGGGATATAAGGCGGTAAACATCACCTTCGGATATCATTTTCATTTCCTGTGTACCGCCATTTGTAAGGAGGCGGCGTTTTACAGCCCCCTTACAATGAGCATTTATCGCATCTTTTGGCCTTCTGTACCCTAATGCCTTTGCAACATCAGAGCCGCAGAAAAGTATTTTCCCGTTTTCCTCGATAGTTCTCACCGAGCCAAACTCCTCATTCACAAATGTTTTCACCATATTATCCATTTGTATTCTCCTTTTCGATATCTAAAATATACTTTGCCAGAGCCTCGATAACATTAGTTGTCACCGCATTTCCTGCCTGTTTGTAAAGCTGTGCATCGGACATTCCTGTGGCTTTGACCTTGTTGAACTGCTCATCGGTAAAGCCCTGCAGCCGCCAGCACTCCAACGGCATAAGCTTTCTGATATATCCGCAGTACACAACGCCGTGTCTGTCGGTAACGGTCAAAGTAAACATAGGCTCGTTTGGAAGTTTAAATCTTCGGCCTTGCTGTCTTGTTTCTACTTTTGCAGGATCAAGCACGGCTATCGGGTCTGTTATGAGGACAACTCCGGATTTTTCGCCTTTGTGATGACCGATACCGCTGTCCTGCCTTGCGGTTATACATCTTGCAAGCTCTGTGACTTTCGGCTCAGGATTCATATCTATCCCAAATGCGTAATATCCCTGATTACAGCTTGTTGTAAGGGTATGAGCTATCTCCTTGCCCACTCGTCCTCTCCTTGAATTCATATTTGGATATGCAAGGTCAATGCTGTCACCGGGCAGAGCGATCTGATAGCCTGACTTAGTTTTTGATTTTATCGGCAGGCCGATTATCTCATAAAGACCTGTTTTTCCGCCGAATCCGCCAGCTTGACTTGTAAGGGTTATGCTCAGTCCGTCGGCTGAATATACCCTGTTTCCCTCTCTGCCTGAAATTCTTTTGACAAGAGTTTTTGGATTTGCGTCTGTGAAAGACAATACTTTTCCGGAACACTTTTCTCTATGAAATCCGACAATGAACACTCTTTTTCTTGACTGGGCAACTCCAAAATTTGCGCTGTTAAGCACCTGCCATGCGACATCGTACCCCAGTTCATCCAATGTACCGAGGATGGTCGCAAACGTCCTGCCGCCGTCATGCGATAACAGTCCGGGAACATTCTCAAGCAGCAGATATTTAGGTTTTTTGACGGCGGCAATTCTGGCAATTTCAAAGAAGAGAGTTCCTCTTGCATCGTCAAAGCCGCCCCTTTTTCCAGCGATTGAAAAGCTTTGACAAGGGAATCCTCCGCATATAAGGTCGAGATCGGGCAGTTCGTTTGGGTCAATTTTTCTTGCGTCATCGTAATACACCTCGTTTTCCGTATCATACAACGTTTCGTATGCTTTCTTTGCATACTTATCTATCTCGCAGTAACCGACGCACTCAAAGCCGCCTGCTTTTTCAAGTCCTGAGCGAAATCCGCCGATACCTGCAAAGATATCGAAATATTTTATCATTTACCACGTTCCTTTCCTCAATAAAAAAAACGGCCAAGCTTTCTTAACTTGACCGTTACATTAACATATTCATTTCTTCTTCCTCGGTTTGTTCCGATCCTTCTCTGATAACGTGAAAATCGTCCACGCCTGGGATCACGCCGAGCGTTCTCCCATTGTCAAAGATACAATGCAAAGTGCCGATGTCATCAACGTGATCGACCTTGCCAAACGTCCCCGACTCAACAGGGAACGGGTCATCGTTCATTTGGTCAAGGCAGATGCGAGTTCCTTCGGGATACCGTTCTTTCAGCCATTCAATTTTCTTTTGATCGTAATACATTACACATCCCTCCTTTTTCTACAAATGAAAAAAGGCTGTTCTATCATCGTCACTTAAATTCGTGACAATAGACAAAACAGCCTTTAAAACTTTGTGAATATTTTTTCAGAACAAATCGGCAGGCTCAGAGCGGAATCCGCTCAAAGTCTGCCGTTATGTTCGATATTTTTTGTTGTGTAGGGTTCGACTCCCTTTTTTTCGTTTTCTAAACATCAAAAAAGCCCGCAGAAGTCTGCGAGCTTTTTGGTGGGAGAAGGTGGATTCGAACCACCGAAGCTAGAAGCAACAGATTTACAGTCTGCCCCCTTTGGCCACTCGGGAATTCTCCCATATGAATGAAAACAAAATAATGGAGCTGGTGGACGGACTCGAACCCCCGACCTGCTGATTACAAATCAGCTGCTCTACCAACTGAGCTACACCAGCTTGTATTGCTTGATCTGTCGAACTGACGATATCTATTATATCATATCTCCAAGCACTTGTCAAGCATTTTTTATTTTGTTTTCATTTTTTTAATAAAGTGGTCGAGGCGACAGGACTTGAACCTGCGGCATCTTGGTCCCAAACCAAGCACTCTACCAAACTGAGTTACGCCTCGTAGTTGACGTTGCACACGGTGGGGAAAAGTCTCCAGCCACGGAAAAGTTCCAAGCTTTGTGTGCCTTGAGCTTCATAGATGTTTCTGTGAAGCATTTGTCTGCGTCATCAGACAGCTTAATTATTATACTCCCCAATGCCTGTTTTGTCAATAGGTTTTTTATCACTTTGTATACTTGCACAATTACACCCCGCTTAAAAGCGATACAAATATCATTATTCAACAAATTATACCGTGATATCATACGAAAACATCAAAAATAATGTCCATAAAAGAGCCTTTTTTAAAAGAATGGTATAATTTGATGATATTTTGGTGAAACCTGTTGATTTTTAAAATGGTTTGTGTTATCATTATATTTAACAGATAATATTCGGGAGGAAAGTAAAAATGAAAACAAAGGAATGTCCTTTTTGCCATAAGGAAATATCCGAAGAAGCAATACTCTGTAAGTATTGCCATAACCTGCTTATAGACGAAAGCACACCTGTTACGGAAGATAGCAAGCAGGAGGAGCAGAATTTCACCTCTGCTGACGATGCTGACAGAACAAGAGTGTTCACAAAGCAGGAGGCACAGGAGTATGAAGAGAAAACAAGAGCCTTTTCTGTGCCTAAACAGCCGGAAGAGCCTACAGAGTTTTTCTCCACACCAATAGCTGATAGCCATGATAATAATGACGGCTCTGAGAATTATCAGGATAATTATGATAATGGCGATTATTCTGACGATGAAAACGATTATTCCGATGATGATACAGAGGATAACGATGACGCTTCCAGAAAGAAGCTCTTTGCAATTACTGCCACTATCACAGTGGGTATACTTGTGGTGGTCATTCTTGCTATAGTTGCAGGCTATAAGATCTTCGGCTTTGGCGGAACAAATAATAAGACCACTACTACTACAAAGCCAAAAACAACTGTTGCCGCTGATGACGACAGTAAGGGAGGCGTGTTCGTCGATACCGAGAGCAGTGCAGTTTCTGCTGACACAAATACCACTACCTCACAGCCGGCTGACGAAAGCTCAACACCAGCCACCGAAACCTCTGCACCTGATACAGAAACAACGACAACTACCACAACAACTGCCTCAGATACAGAAACTACAACAACTACCACAACTACAGCAGACTCAAAGCCTGACGAAACTACAACAACTACATCAGCCGAGAGCGGAGATTCTGCAAAGGCTGTCGCCGCTATCACAGCTCAGATAGACGGCAAGGTGTCTTCATATGAATACAGAACTGAGGACGCAGGCTTCATGTACTATTACGTCTTTACAGAAGACGGTCATGGCTACAGCGCCGCATATAATAAGGCAGACGGCTCAGTTGTACTTGTACAGAGCTACTGATTTTAAATAGAATATCACCGATTTTACAAAGTGCGTTTTCCTTGTGAGAACGCACTTTTTGTTTATACAAAAGTATTTTACATTGTGCATAGCAGTGTAAAGCCCGTTTTTGTGTGTAAATTCCTTTGCAAACATCTTACAATGACTTTACTTTACTTCGGTTACTGATTTTACAATGCTGATGTATCATAAGTATATCACCTGAATAGAAATAACATGAAGACCTGCACACAGGGTGCAGAGAGAAAAGGTGCAAATCAAAAAGCCCAAAGGGCAAGTATAAGAAAGAGGTTTTATATCATGAAAACAAGAACATCAAAACTGGCAGCGATCTTTACATCAGTTGCACTTGCAGCCACAATGCTCGCAAGCTGCGGAGGAAGCTCAGATAAGATCACAGTTATCTCCCGTGAGGACGGCTCAGGAACAAGAGGCGCATTCATCGAGCTGACAGGTATCGAGGAAAAAGACTCTAACGGCAACAAGACCGATAACACAAAGAAAGACGCCCTTATCTGTAAGTCAACAGACGTTGTGCTTACTCAGGTGTCAGGAGATAAAAACGCTATCGGCTATATCTCATTCGGCTCACTGAACGATACAGTAAAGGCTCTTAAAGTAGAGGGTGTTGAGCCTTCTACGGCAACTATCGAAAGCGGCGACTATAAAATAGTAAGACCTTTCAATATCGCTGTTAAAGACGGACTTTCAGACGCCGCTCAGGACTTTGAGAACTATATCCTCAGCTCAGATGGTCAGGATATCATCGAAAAGGCAGGCTACATAAAGATCGACAAGAGCGCAGCAGCTTACGCTTCAAACAACGCTTCCGGTAAGGTAGTAGTCAGCGGTTCATCATCAGTAACACCGGTTATGGAAAAGCTTGCAGAAGCATATCAGAAGGCAAACACAAACGTAACAGTAGACGTTCAGCAGTCAGACTCATCAACAGGTATCAAGGATGCTATCAACGGCACATCTGATATCGGTATGGCTTCAAGAGATATCTCAGACGACGAGCTTTCACAGGGTATCAAGTCTGTAACTATCGCTCAGGACGCTATCGCAGTTATCGTAAATAAGGATAACGCAGTTGAAGATATTACAATGGACGAGATAAAGTCTATCTATACAGGCTCAAAGACAACATGGTCTGACGAAAGCAAATAAGCTATCAAGTTAATTCTCCATAAAGATTTGCACAAGACAAAACTTTGGGCGGCACAGCAAATTGTCGCCCCCTTTGTCTGAGCAAAAAAACAAGTGAAAAATTTTCAGAGGTGATAATTACGTTGACGGAAAACACAGCGGTGGCAGCGAATACAGCCGCTCAGAAGCCAACAGCAAAACAAAGTTCCCACCTGCTTGAGAAAGCGATGAAAGCATTGTTTTTCCTTTGCGCCTGCGTTTCAGTTGCGGCAGTAATAGTAATATGTATCTTCATGTTCGCTAAAGGCTGTCCTGCAATCGCAAAAATAGGCGTGGGAAACTTCCTCTTCGGCACAGACTGGAGTCCTAGAAACGTCCCTGCTTCATATGGTATCTTCCCTATGATAGTCGGCTCTCTCTACTGCACCGCAGGAGCAATAATGATCGGTGTGCCGATCGGACTTTTAACAGCGATATTTATGGCAAAGTTCTGTCCTAAAAAGCTTTTCAAGTGGCTCATGCCTCCAATAAATCTTCTTGCAGGCATACCGTCCATTGTATACGGCTTTTTCGGCATGGTAGTTGTAGTTCCTATCATAAGAAACCTTTTCGGCGGAACAGGAAACAGCGTGCTTACAGTTTCCATTATCCTTGGTATCATGATACTTCCTACTATCGTGGGCATGAGCGTGAGCGCACTTAAAGCCGTTCCTGACAGTTACTATGAGGGCGCAGTCGCCCTTGGCGCAACACACGAAAGAGCGGTTGCAACAGTCGTTTTCCCTGCCGCAAAGTCAGGCATACTCGCAAGCGTTATCCTCGCAGTGGGCAGAGCAATAGGCGAAACAATGGCAGTCATCATGATAGCAGGAAACTCCACTATCATTCCTCACTCACTCCTGGACAGCGTCCGTACCCTCACAGGCAATATCGTTATCGAAATGAGCTATGCCGAAGGACTTCACTATGACGCTCTTATCGGAACAGGCGTTGTGCTGTTCGTGTTCATTCTTCTTCTGAACCTTTGCTTTAACCTTGTCACAAACAGAAAGGATAAAGGGTGATAAAAATGTCAGACAGAATGAAAACCTATAAAACACACCCCATGTCATTGGTGTTTAATATCCTAACCAAAATAGCAGTTGTGCTTACCATAAGCGTGTTCGTTCTTATCGTGGGCTATGTGGTGATAAAGGGCGTGCCTTATCTGAAACCGTCCCTCTTCGCAAAGACCTATACCACCGAGAACGTGTCAATGCTCCCCGCTATCGTGAACACCTTTGAAATGCTTCTGGTGTCCCTTGCAATAGCCGCACCTCTGGGCATATTCTGCGCAATATATCTCGTTGAGTATGCAAAGAAAGGCAATAAATTTGTCAGAGTCATAAGACTTACTACAGAAACACTTTCAGGTATCCCGTCAATAGTCTACGGACTTTTCGGAAATATGTTCTTTGTGCTTGCCCTTAACTGGAAGCTCTCAATGCTCTCAGGCGCTTGCACATTGGCGATAATGGTGCTTCCGCTCATAATCCGTTCTACCGAGGAAGCGCTGAAATCTGTAGACGACAGCTTCCGTGAGGGCAGCTACGGACTTGGTGCAGGAAAGCTCAGAACTATCTTCGTTATCGTTCTGCCTCCTGCCATAAGCGGTATCCTCTCAGGCGTTATCCTTGCAATGGGAAGAATTTTCGGCGAAACAGCCGCTCTTATCTATACCGCAGGAACTATCGCCAAGTATGCAGGCCTTACAGACTCAGGACGTACCCTTTCTATCCATATGTATTCACTTTCAAACGAGGGACTTTATATGAACGAAGCAAGCGCTACAGCAGTTGTCCTGCTGGCAGTAGTTCTGCTTCTTAACGGACTTGCGTCCCTTGTTGCCAGAAAGCTTTCCAAAGGAGGAAACTAATAAATGACACAGCCAAAATTGCAGGTGAAAAACTGCGATCTCTTTTATGGAGATTTTCAGGCTCTCAAAAATATAAACTTGTCCATAGCCGAAAAAGAGATAACCGCATTCATAGGTCCTTCAGGCTGCGGAAAATCCACTCTTCTTAAATCCCTCAACCGTATGAACGACCTCGTGGAGGGCTGTAAGATAACAGGGGATTTTACCCTTGACGGGGAGAATATCTATAAAGATATGGAAATAACCGAGCTTAGAAAGCGTGTGGGAATGGTTTTCCAGAAACCAAACCTCTTCCCGATGTCCATATATGATAATATCGCATACGGCCCAAGAACTCACGGCATAAAGAAAAAAGCCGACCTTGACGAGATAGTCGAAACAACTCTCCGTCAGGCTTCCGTGTGGGACGAAACAAAGGATAGACTTAAAAAGTCAGCCCTGGGTATGTCAGGCGGACAGCAGCAGCGTATCTGTATCGCAAGAGCACTTGCCGTAAAGCCGGAGGTGCTTCTTATGGACGAGCCTACATCAGCCCTTGACCCTATCTCCACTATCAAAATAGAGGAGCTTGCCACAGAGCTTAAAAAGAATTACACTATCGTTATCGTCACCCATAATATGCAGCAGGCGACCCGTATATCCGATAAAACAGCCTTTTTCCTCCATGGCGAGATAGTCGAGTTCGACGAAACTCAGCGTATCTTCTCCAATCCTAAGGAACAGAAAACTCTCGAGTATATCACAGGACGTTTCGGATAAACGCTTTGGAAATATAGGTGAAAGGAAGAAATATCTATGCGTGCGAATTTTGACAATAAGCTCAGCGAGCTTAACAAAAAGCTGCTTTCTATGGCAGCAATGACAGAGCAGATAATCGCAATGTCAATAAAATCTCTTGAAGAGCAGAATACAAAGCTTGCCCGTGAAACGGTGGAGTTTGACGCCAAGATAAACGAGGCGGAGCGTGAGGTAGAGAGGATCTGTCTTAACCTGCTCTTGCAGCAGCAGCCTGTTTTTGCCGAGGATCTCAGACGTGTGTCCGCTGCACTTAAAATGATAACCGATATCGAGCGTGTTGGCGATCAGTCAGCAGATATTGCAGATCTGAATATCCAGCTTATAAAGAAAAAGCAGAAATGGGATCTTAGCGATATCAGTGAAATGGCAAGAGCCGCCACACAAATGGTGAACGACGCTATCGACGCCTATGTGAACGACGACGAGAACCTTGCCCGAAAGGTCATAAGCTCTGACGATAAAATAGACGAGCTTTTTGTAAAGACCAAGGATAAGATAATTGACGAGATAGCCGCCGATAAAGCAAACGGTGAAAAAGCTATAGATACCCTTATGGTGGCAAAATACTTCGAGCGTATCGGTGACCATGCGGTAAATATCGCAGAATGGGTGGTATTCTCCGTAACAGGCGTCCATAAAACAGAAAGAATCATGTAAAATATCATTATAAAAGGCGGAAATACCGCCTTTTTGCTCTTCTTGTACGATTTTACTCAGATTTTACTCAGCCTGATTTGTTATTTTACAATTATGTTGTATAATGTTCATTGTAAACATTGTAACAATAGTGTAAAATTATTATCAGGGAGTGTCAGTATGACGATTTTTAATGTTCTGACCCTTATAGGCGGTCTTGCAATGTTCCTTTACGGAATGAATGTAATGGGTAACGGGCTGGAAAAACTCGCAGGAGGAAAGCTTGAAAAAATATTTGAAAGGCTCACCTCAAACCCTATCAAGGCAATGTTGCTTGGACTTTCTGTAACAGCGGTCATTCAGTCCTCCTCAGCCACTACAGTAATGCTGGTGGGCTTTGTAAACGCAGGCATCATGAAGCTCCATTCCGCCATAGGCGTTATAATGGGCGCAAATATTGGGACTACCGTAACAGCGTGGATATTGTCTTTGTCAGGACTTAACGGCGACAGCTTTATTATCAATATGCTCAAGCCGTCCTCGTTCTCGCCTATCCTTGCGATAATAGGCGTTGCAATGCTGACATTCTCAAAAAACGATAAGAAAAAGGATATCGCATCTATACTCGTAGGCTTTGCAGTGCTCATGTTCGGAATGGACTCAATGAGCGGTGCAGTCGCACCTCTTAAAGACGTTCCTGAGTTCGCAGAAGTGCTTCTCTGGTTCAAAAACCCTATTCTGGGCGTTCTTGCAGGCGCACTTCTTACCGCTATCATTCAGTCGTCCTCAGCGTCAGTGGGAATCTTGCAGGCTCTCTCAGCCACAGGTGCAATAACCTTCGGCTCAGCGCTTCCTATAATTTTAGGACAGAATATAGGTACTTGCGTAACAGCACTGCTTTCATCAATAGGCACAAGCAAAAACGCAAAGCGTGTTGCAGTTGTCCACCTCTATTTTAATATAATAGGAACACTGCTTTTCCTTACAGTTTTCTATCTGCTCAATGCCTTTATCGGCTTCTCGTTCGTTGACGGAGTTGTGGGCGCAAAGGAGATAGCTATTGTGCATACTATATTCAACCTGTCAACATCTATCGTGCTTCTGCCATTTATCAAAGTCCTTGAAAAGCTTGCCTACCTCACTGTCAAAGACAAAGAGGGGGAGGGAAATAAGGACAATATCGAAGAGCAGTTCAAGCTTCTTGACGAAAGATTTCTCCAGTCACCGTCTTTTGCAGTTGAAAAGTGCAGAGAGCTTACAAACCGCATGGGCGAGATAGCAAAAGAAAGCATAGACATGGCAATGAGCATCTGCGTCGATAAGTACGATAAGGAAAAGGCAGAGCAGATAGCCGCAAATGAAGCAGCCGTCGACCTCTATGAGGATAGACTCGGCACATATCTTGTAAAGCTTTCGAGCCGAGATCTTTCTGCAAAGGATTCTCAGTCAGTTTCAACTATACTTCATGTTATAGGCGACTTTGAGCGTATCTCCGACCATGCCATGAATATGGTGTCCGTTGCCGAGGAAAAACAGCAGAAGGATCTGAATTTTACATCACAGGCAACAGCCGAAGTAAAAGTCATGTGCAGTGCTGTAAGAGATGTTTTGGATATCGCCATGGAAGCCTTTGAAAAGCACGATCTGGAGCTTGCCACAAGAGTTGAACCGCTTGAGGAAGTGGTGGATAAGATAAGAACAAAGCTTAAAAACCGCCATGTAAAAAGGCTTCAAACAGGCGAGTGTACCATAGAAATGGGCTTTGTGTTCTCCGATCTGCTCACAAATTTGGAAAGAGTTTCAGACCATTGCTCAAATATAGCGGTCTGTCTTATACAGGAAAATGACGAAAGCTTTGACGTCCACGAGTATGTCCAGATGCTTAAAAATTCAGGCGAGGGCTTTGACGGACAGGTCAAGCGCTACAGCGAGAAATACGCTCTGCCTGCTAAAGAGTTTTAACGAAAAGGGGTAAGATCTATGGCACTTATATATTGTGTAGAAGACGATGACGGAATAAGAGAGCTTATATCCTGCGCACTTAAATCAGGCGGATATGAGGTGAAAGCATTTCCAAAAGCAAAACCGTTTTATGAAGAGATAAGAAACAAAGAGCCTTCGCTGGTGCTTCTTGACATAATGCTTCCTGACGAGGACGGATATTCCATACTTTCAAAGCTCAAAAAAGACAGCCACACTCAGGACGTTCCTGTTATAATGCTTACCGCAAAATCAAGCGAGCTTGATAAGGTGTCAGGTCTTGAAATGGGCGCAGACGACTATATAACAAAGCCGTTCGGCGTAATGGAACTGCTTTCAAGAATAAAAGCCGTTTTAAGACGTGCAGGCAAGCAGAATGCCGAAGCCGATGTCATAGAAGAACAGGGCGTATCCCTTGACGCATCAAGACGTATCTGTACATATAACGGTCAGGAGGTCGTTTTGACCTATAAGGAATTTGAGCTTTTGATGTATCTTATGCGCCATAAGTCCATAGCCGTGAGCCGTGATAAGCTTATGGAAATGGTCTGGGGCTATGAGTTTGCAGGGGAAACAAGAACTGTTGATATGCACATCAAGACCCTCAGACAAAAGCTTGAAGCCGCAGGCTGTACGGATCTTATCAAAACAGTCCGTGGCATAGGCTACAAAATATAAAAATTTTCAGATAAGGAGGAACAGCATATGCAGAAAAAACTCTATAAAGTCATGACGATACTTGTTTCATGTACAGTGCTGTTTTTCCTTTTAGTAGCAGGCTCTCTTGGATATTCTACCTATCAGCGTTTCACTAAAAATGAGCTTAAATCCGCTGCAAAGCTCGTTGCCGCAGGAAACAATAAACCCTCAGAAATGGCTGATATTTTGGAAAGATCAGTAGAATATGATGTCCGTGTCACCTTTATCGACGCACAGGGCAATGTAAAATATGACTCTGAAGCAGATCCCGCCAAAATGGAAAACCACTCCGACCGTGAAGAGTTCAAAGAGGCTATGGCAAATGGCGAGGGCGAATCCACAAGATTTTCCAAAACCCTTGGATATACTACATATTATTATGCCATAAAATATGACGGCGGTGTGCTGAGATTTTCTACAGATAAGGAAAACCTTGCAGGGGTGTTCCTTGCAGTGATACCAATGCTGGTGGTGTTCGCAGGAGGAATAATCTTTATCACCACCATAATCTCCATAAAGCTTTCAGAAAGCATGATAAAGCCGATAAATTCCCTTGTAAAACAGCTTGATCTGAGGAACGAGAATATCGGTCAGTTTGAAACGCCTTATGAAGAACTTGAACCTATCATAAAAAATGCGGACGTTCTTATGGGACGAATACATAAGAACATGAATAAAATAAAGGCAGAGAGAGAAAAAATATCACTTATCACTGAAAATATGGTTGAGGGCATGATACTTCTTGACGAGGACATGACAGTGCTTTCGGTAAATAAGAGCGCCTTGAAAATTCTCGGCAACAGCTTTGACCCTACTGAGCATACCAAGATAGACCATATGACAAACGATCAGCAGATAATAGGTCTGCTTGAAGAAGCCAAGGAAAGCGGTGCAGCAAAAGGTATCATCACAGAAAAAAGCCGTTTTTACCGTACCTTTGCAAATAAGGTCTACAGCGAGAATACCCTTGATTTTGGTATCATAATCTTCTTTGTTGACGTAACAGAGGAGATACAAAGTGAGCAGATACGCCGTGACTTCTCGGCCAACGTATCTCACGAGCTTAAAACTCCGCTTACCACCATAAAAGGCTTTGGCGAGCTTCTTGAAAACGGCATTTTCACCAAGGAAGAGGACGTGAAGAAATACGGCGGTATGATATATCGTGAAAGCGAAAGACTTTTGTATCTTATAAACGATATTATCAGGCTTTCCCAGATAGAGGAGCAGGAACACGTTTTAAACGATAAGATAGACCTGCTGAAAACCGCCCATGACGTAGAGGAGATACTCCGTCACAAGGCAGATAATAGAGAGGTCACAATGACCATTGAGGGCGAACCTGTTCAGATATACGGCAATCAGAGCTATATCACAGAACTGTTTTTGAATCTCATGGACAACGCCATAAAGTACAATCATGAGGGCGGAAGCCTGAAAGTAACGGTCGGCATAGAGGACGGCAAAGCTTTTGCAGTGTTCAGCGACACAGGCATAGGTATATCCGACGAACATCAAAGCCGAATCTTTGAACGTTTTTACCGAGTTGATAAAAGCCGTTCCAAGAAGATAGGCGGCACAGGCTTAGGGCTTTCTATAGTAAAGCATATAGTCGCATATCACAGCGGTGAGATATCCCTTGAAAGCGAGCTTGAAAAGGGAACTACCATAACAGTGAAGCTGCCTTTCAACGAGCCTGAAACACAGCAGGCTGAGGAAACAGCGGTAACAGAATAATAACCACGCCGTTCTGACGAGAAGTCGGAACGGCGTTTTTGTGCAGGTACATGGTATACAAATGTGTGATAAAGCATGGTCAAAAAATCATCGCCGCAGGCGATACCATAATTCCTCATTCCTCACTCCTCATTCCTCATTTACCTCCCCCTGTTGCATTTTCTCCCCAAGTGTGCTATAATGACCTCAACAGACTTTATCTTATGGAGGTAACAAAATGTCAGAAGAAAACAAAAACGTTCAGGAAACCAAGGACGATAAAAAGGAAGGCAACGTCCTTGCAGGCTTCGTTCTCTACACAGACGCTAACATGGATTGGCTCAGATTTAAAAAGTTTCTGAAAGACGATTGGAACATCGTTCCGCAGGACGATGTAAAAGACAACGCTATGGTATTCAAGGTTGGCGATATGGTGGTCGCTTGCTCACTTATGCCTAACCCAGTTCCTAACAAGGAAGCTGAAAATGCGGCAAAGTATAATATTCTCTGGAAAGAGGGCGCAAACGAGGTCGCTAAGCATCAGGCGCACGTTATGCTCGCTGTAATGAATAAAACAAGCGCTGTTGAGCAGGCTATCCTCTTCGCAAAGGTGGCAAGCTCTCTGCTCAAGCTCGATAACGCTATCGGTATCTATAAAGACCCGACAGTTTATGAGAAGAATTTCTATGTGAACTTTGCCGAAACTATCAAAGACGGCGAGTATCCGATGCCTATTCTTATCTACACAGGTATGTATCTTGCTAAAACAGGTCTTTGCGCTTTCACATCAGGTATGAGATTTTTCGGATATGAGGAAATGGAGATAGTTGACTCTCCAAAACAGCCTAACGACCTGCTTGGATTTTTGCTTTCTATCTCCGAGTATGTGCTTTCTGAGGGCGTTGAGCTTAAAGACGGTGAAACTATCGGCTTCTCTGAGGAGCAAAAGCTCCCTATCACTCTGTCAGACGGCGTGAGCGTTCCGGGCAAGACCCTGAAAATAAAGTATTAAACAGCGTAAATGCGTGACTTTCTGTAGGGGCGGACATTGTTTGCCCGTTATCGGTCACTTGCACATGATTTTTAGATATTTCTAAGCCGTACAATTTGTGCGGCTTTTTTTGTGCATAACCGAAAAACTTTCCGCAGACCTCTGTTTTAATTGACTTTTAGAGTGTTCAGTGATATACTTAAATGTGTATCGCCTTTTGTCGGAATAAGCCGACAATGGCTGTTTTATCAATTTTTGTTAGGAGTTTTGTTGTGGTATTTGCAGATCTATTTTTCTTGTATTTTTTCCTGCCTGTGTGCCTGATATGTTATTTTATCACACGCAGTACAGCCATAAGAAATGCAGTGCTGGTGGTGTTTTCACTTATCTTTTACGCATGGGGCGAGCCTGTCTGGGTTAGTATCCTCATAGTTTCCTCCCTTGTGGACTACATAAATGGTCGGGTGATAGAAAAACACCCCGAAGGCTGGCAGGCAAAAGCGGCGCTTGCATGGTCGCTTGTCTTTAACCTTGGGGTGCTGTTCGGTTTCAAGTATACGGCGTTCTTTGTGGAAAATCTCAACAATTGGTTCGGTCTAGGCATACCGGTGCCTAATATCGTTTTGCCTATCGGTATCTCTTTCTATACGTTCCAGACTATTTCCTATACCGTCGATTGCTATTGGGGCAAGGTCAAGCCGCAGAAAAACTTCGGCAGATTTCTTTTGTATGTATCCATGTTCCCACAGCTCGTTGCAGGACCTATCGTAAGATACTCCGTTATCGGCGAGGAGATAAACGAAAGAAAGACCACCGCCAAGGATATCTCCGACGGCTTTTCAAGAATAATCCTCGGACTTGGCAAAAAGGTCATTATCGCAAATAATCTCAGCACCATTGTAACAGCCCTTTTCGGCTCTGCTTCAAACGGCTATGAAAATATAAAGACCCTCTCTGTGGCAGGCACATGGCTTGGCGCAATTCTTGTGGGTCTGTGGTATTATTTTGACTTCTCAGGCTATTCAGATATCGCTATCGGTCTTGGCAGGATATTCGGCTTCCACTTTGATGAGAACTTTAAATATCCTTTTATCTGCAAAACTATCTCGGAGTTCTGGCAGAGGTGGCATATCTCCCTTAGCTCATTTTTCAGAGATTATGTGCTTTATCTCCCTATCTTCGGCAAAAGAAGAAAATACGGAGGACTTTTCCTTGTATGGTTTTGCACAGGACTTTGGCACGGCGCAAGCTGGAACTTTGTTTTCTGGGGACTTTACTATGGAATGTTCATATTCTTTGAAATGCTCATAGGCAAAAAGCGCATGAAGAAAATGCCCGTACCCCTTGCACATATCTATACAAAGCTTGTTATTTTCATAGGCTTCGGAATATTCTATTTTGAGAACCTCGGCTCGCTGGGTACGTTCTTCAAGGCACTTGTTGGCGCAAATGGAAACAAGCTGACCGACACAGTTACACAGCACCTTTTCATGAACAATATCTGGCTTTTTGCAGCGGCAGTGCTTTTCACAATGCCTGTTATACCAAAGATCAAAGAAAAGGCGCTCTCTGCAAAGGGTACAGCCTATTTTATGCAGTCAGCAGGTATCATATGCAATGCGGCGATACTTGTTCTCTCAAGCGTTCTGCTTGTGAACACAACAAACAATCCGTTCTTGTATTTCAGATTTTAGGCAGGTGAAAGAGTATGGCAAATAATAAAGATTTTGAAAAGGACTTCAAACTGCCTGATACAAAGGCTCTTTCAGAAGCCTATACAGAGTATCTTGACAGCGTTACTTTCGGTGGAAAGCCCATAGGCGAGGAAAAGAAAAAGCCTGAAGCTGTCAGCATGGCAAAAGTTGACGAAACGGAGAAAAGCTCCACTGTCCATGACGAGATAGTGGAAAAGATAGTCAGAAAAAACAAGGCTCTCAGCCACAGCATTTGGACGGACGAGCCTGTTTTGAAGCCAAAGAAAAGCGTATGGCTAAATACTGATGATGATAATGAAGAAGCATTGAAAAAAGTTGAGAAAAAAGCCGAAAAAGTTGAAAATTCTCAGTCTGTACAAAAAGCTCAGGAGAAAAATGCTGAGGAAAAGGCTTCTGATAATGAGGTCATTATACCATTTTCCAAAGAGAAAAATCACATAAACGGCACTAAAAAAGAGATATCTGTGGCAGTTTCAGCAGACGGAACTGTGAAAAAGCTGCCGAATAAGAAGAATTTCGTGCTGAAGATCCCTGACAGCTATTATAGGGAATATGACGCAGCGGCACAGGATAAAGGCCCTGTTATCGCAGGAAAAAGGGTCGAGATAATCGACAAGAGAAGCCCTGAGAAAAAGCCTGAGAATGCTCAGAAGCCCAGCAGGGTAGAGGCGACTATAAATGTCAGAGTGCCTGTTCAGAAAGAGCAGGGGCCTGTCAGGAAAGCTGAAAAAAAGGCTGAGCCTAAATCTGAGCCGAAACCTGATCCTGTGGAAAAAGAAGAAAGCGACGCTAAGGCAGAGGAAGCTTACAGAAAAGGCATCGAAAAGGCAAAAAAACGTCGTGAGGAACGTGAAAAGGCTAAGAAAAACAATATTCATGAGCTGGAGTTTAATGTTATAAATTCTGTTGTTTGCCTGCTTATTGTTTTCGGCGTGTTTGCGGCACTGCTTGTGATGAAGCGTGAAAGCGGTTTTATACAGTCAGAAAACAGAAACCTTGCGACTTTTCCGAAATTTTCGCTGTCATCATATTTTGACGGTGACTTCACAAGCGGAATAACCGAATATTTTACCGACACTGTTCCAAACAGAGAAAAGCTTAAATCTTTCTGCTCTGATTTCACGAATATGCTTGGAATAAAGCTCAACGATACTGTTATAACTGGCGATTTCAAAACGGTGGAAAAAGAAGAGCTGGATCAGGATAAGATCGCAAAAACAACAACGGTAACGGCTTTTACAGGTTCGAGGACCACCACCACTGTGGATGCAAAGACCACCGACACAAGCACAACTACGAAAAAAACAACGGAAAGCGAAAAGATAGTTGACGTGCCTGACAATCTTGACGACGGTCAGTGGGAGGGTGACGTTATAGTATCCGGCAAGGGCGAAAACGTCCGTGCAATGGGTGCATACTATGGCACGTTCGAGAACGGCGACAAGTATGCGAACACCATAAACAAATGGAAGGCTGACCTTGGGGACAGCGTGAACGTATACAATATGTCTATCCCGACTTCGGCGGCTTATTATATGCCGAACAATCTCAAGGACGCTGTTTCAGATCAGAAAGACAATATCGACAACATTGCCGCAGGTCTTAACGGAATAATCAACACCGATGTTTATGACGCTCTGGCTGAGCATACAAAGGAATATATCTACTCAAGAACGGATCACCACTGGCAGCCTTTGGGAGCATATTATGCGGCGCAGGTTTTTGCCGATCAGTCGGGAATAGATTTTCCAGACCTTGATACCTACGATAAATGGGAGATAGGCGGCTTTGTGGGAACGATGTATGCTTACAGCAATTACAACAGTGAGTTGAAAAAATATCCTGATAAGTTCATTTACTATAAGCCTGACAATAATGATGATCTGACGGTAAAGTATTATGATACGGAGTTTAAAAACCCTGTGGAGTCTACGCTGTTTTTTGACTATGCAGAGGGCGTGAACTGCTATTCTGCGATACTCAACGTGGATCAGGAGATAGCTGAGATAGACACGGGCGTGGACAATGGCAGAGTGCTTGTGGTGTTTAAAGACAGCTTTGGAAATGCTCTGATACCATTTTTCACCCATGGTTTCTCAAAAATCTATGTTTGTGATTTCAGATATTTTGATATAAACGCTATTGATTTTTGTAAAGAAGTGGGTTGCACAGACCTGCTGTTTGCAATATCGTTGACGAGCTGTTCAACGCCTAGTAAGGTGGATTGTTTGAATAATATTAGGATACAGTAGGAGCTTAAGTGAGGAGTGGAGTTAAGTGAGGAGTGAGGAATGAGCATAGCAGACCAAAGTAAATTGCAAGCATAAAGTAAAATAAAGCACCAAGCGAAGCGAGAGATAAAGCGCACGCTCAAGCCCGGCGCTAGAGGGCTTGTGGGGTCTAGGGGCAAAGCCCCTAGCGGAGTATGAGGCAGAGCCTCATTCGGCGCAAGCCGACAAGGTGCAGATTTAATGAAAAATAGCATATAGAAGTCAGATATTAGATGAAAGTGATATCGGAGAATTAAATCTGCACCGCTTTTCTATCCCATAGCAAAACGTAGATACGCAAAGAGCGGAGCGATTTTGCGGAGGAATAAACTATCCCGAATAACTGTAGGGGCGAACAGCGTTCGCCCGTGTTCAGAATTTGTTATAATTTCAGAATTGTAGGGGCTGGCGCCCTCGACAGCCCGCTCGAAGGAGTGAGGTTTGAATTATCAAGAGCTCATGTAGAAAACATTATGTGGATAACACAAATGAGATTGCAGACGAAATGTCGGAGGGGCGGGACGTCGGGGGCGCCGTCCCCTACAAATGCGTTGTGTGGTTATTCGGGGTTGTTGTGAAAAAACACAAATGGTGACGTGCGAGAAATAATGGGCTGTCGAGGGCGCCAGCCCCTACAAGCGTGATAGGATAGTTTTTTGTTCTGTCCTACAATGGTTGTAAT